>Ga0079226_10000675_pt1 | contig 24719 bp, 24 predicted proteins | sample Poulit2014_FD_76345 | JGI IMG/M metagenome (GOLD analysis project Ga0079226, IMG submission 76345) | Agricultural soil microbial communities from Georgia to study Nitrogen management - Poultry litter 2014 | ecosystem: Environmental > Terrestrial > Soil > Agricultural land | place: USA: Georgia...
GCCGCCGGAGAAGCCGGCGGCTTTGTTCAGCGGAGATTTGGATGATGCATAGCTGGCGTAAGGCGCTGTTGGGCTTGGTCTGTTCTGTGTTTATGGCGGCACCAGCGTTTGCGGCATCGGGCGATGGCGAGGGGGATCCGGCGGAGGGCCGCGTCAAGTTCAACACCTGTATGGGCTGCCATGGCATCGACAGCTACAGCAACGCCTATCCCAGATTCAAGGTGCCCATGCTGGGTGGGCAGCACGCCGACTACATCATTGCTGCGCTGGAGGCATACGCGTCCGGCGAGCGCGAGCATTCGACCATGCACGCACAGGCGGCCAGCATGAGCGAGCAGGACTACAAGGATATTGCGGCTTTCCTGGCACAACCGCAGCCATGATCAGCACAGGCACCAAGGACAGAATCATGCATCGTTCCCTGCTAATACTCTCGTTTCTGGCGTTCATCATTGCCGGCACGGCTTGGGCAGAAGAGGAAGAGGCCGGGGCTCAGGGAGGAGCCGACTGGCTGCAGCAGAAGGTGGAAACCTGCGCCGCGTGTCATGGTGAGCAGGGTGTTTCCGAGAATCCGGCTTTCCCGACCATTGCCGGCCAGCACGAGAGCTATCTCTATCATGTGCTGAAAGCCTATCGTGATGGCGAGCGCGAGAATCCGGTCATGGCCACCCAGGTCACTGGTTTGAGTAATGCGCAGATGCGTGCTCTCGCCAAGTATTACGCACAGCAGGAGTCCCCGCTCTACACGCCGATCCTGGATCGCTGATTCAGCCGCACCTGCCGATTGCGCTCATGCCGGGCTGCCGCGCTCACGCTTGGTGTTCAAAACCAAGGTGTGCGAGCAGGCCATCGAACTCATCCAGATCATGAAAGTCGATGCGCAACTGGCCACGGCGCCGATCGGCATTGTATTCAATGCGCACCGTGTTCCCCAGGTGGGCGCTCAGGCGCCGCTCCAGATCAGCCAGTGCCGACTCGTGGCCGCGATGCGTGGCGTTGGCATCCTGCGCCGGATTGCGGGCACGTTTTTCCAGGGCGCGCACGCTCATGTCTGTTGCGGCAGCGATGCGTGCCAGGTGGATTTGCGCACTGTGTTCGAGGCCGACCAGCACCTTGGCATGACCCAGCGTTAACCGGCCCCGCTCCAGCAGTGCCTGCACCGGTTCGGCCAGCTGCAGAATGCGCAGATAATTCGTCACGTAGGCCCGCGACTTGCCGATGCGCCTGGCAATGGCTGCATGGGTAAGGTCGTGATTGTCATACAGGCTTTGCAGGCCAAGGGCTGTATCGACCACACCAAGGGATTCGCGTTGCAGGTTTTCGATCAGCCCAAGAATGGCGGCCTCGGCTGCAGTCAGATCATTGCGAATGATGGCCGGCAACTCATGCAGGCCGGCACGGGCCGCGGCGCGCCAGCGGCGTTCGCCGGCGAGCAACACATAACCGGTTGTCCGCTGGCCACGCAGCACGACAGGCTGGATAATGCCGGATGTCGCGATCGATGCGGCCAGCTCGTCCAGCCTTTCATCCACGAATCGGCGGCGTGCCTGATAGGCGCCTGGCGAGATCAAATCCAGAGGAACGTACACGACCTGGGCGTGCGGTTCGGAATTCAGGTTGTCGCCGGCGGCAACGTCCATAAGCGAGGTGACACAAGCGGTGAGCAATGCAGAACATGCTAAGCTTTACCTCGGGGTAACACCAGTAACACCAGTCTTGAACACATGCGCATGGGCTCATGTCTCAACCCGCGCAAATCCACTCGGGCCGCTGGCGAGCTTGTTGATGCGCTGCCGCGCTAGTCTGGCGGTCGCGGACAGCTGGCTGTACGCGCTTCTTGGCATCGCGCTGTGCGCCTTGTTCTTCCCGATCACGGTTGCTGCCGAAGATTGGCGCTTGCCGACATTTGGTGGGGAGGCTGATGCGGCTGCGACAATGCACCAGGCGCCGGCGTTTGCGCTTGCCGATGCGCCGCTGGGCTTGCTCGATCTCACCGATATCGCCCTGCGCAACAATCCGCTGACCCATGCTGCCTGGGCCCGAGTGCGCGAGCAGGCCGCCGCCCTGGGCATTGCCCGTGCCGCCTACTGGCCGCAGCTGGATGCGACCCTCTCCCTCACCCGCGACCAGATGCTTTCAGGACGTGATGCCTTTACCGGCGCGGTTACCCGCTATGGGCCGGCAGTGAGCCTGAGCTACCTGCTTTGGGACTTCGGCGCCCGTGCCGGCGCGACTGCTGCGGCAAAAGCCGAATTGATTGGTGCGCAACTGATTCGCAGGCAAACATTCCAGGACGTCATGCTGGAAGTCGAGCAACGCTATTATCAGGTGCAGGGCCTGCAACGGCTGACTGCAGCCAATCGGAAAACCGTTGCCAGCGCACAAGCGAGTGTCGAGGCTGCGGAAAAACAGCATGCTTCCGGCCTGGTCACCATTGGTGACGTTTATCGCGCCAAGGCGAGCCTGTCCGAAGCGGAACTCAATCTGCAGCAATCCCGGGGTGATCTGGCCAGTGCTCGGGGTGCATTGGCCAGCGCCATCGGACTGGCACCGGACACCGAGCTCGACCTGCAGCCCTGGGCGTCGATCGATGCGGGGATGCAGCCGCTGCGAACCGTGGCCCAGACATTGGCCCAGGCGCGGACGGCGCGGCCGGAACTGCTGGCCGCCAAGGCAGATGTGCGGGCCGCGCGTGCGCGGGTGCGCCAAGCCGTGGGCAACGGCCTGCCGAGCGTCAACCTGAATGCCCGGGCAGGGCATACCCGCATAGCGCATCGCCGTGGAGCAACGGATTATTCCGTTGGCGCCCAAGTGGAAATTCCATTGTTTTCCGGTTTTCGGCACAGGCATGAGCGCGCACAGGCCGAGGCGCGGGTCGAACGCGCACAGGCCGATCGCGAAATCTTGTTGCGGCAAGTGGAAACCGAAGTCTGGCAGGCTTATCAAAACGTCCTTACCGCAGAACAGACGCTCGCCAGCAGTGCCGATTTGCTGCAAAGTGCCAGCCGGGCGGAGGAAGCGGCCCGCGGGCGCTATCGCAATGGATTGGAAAATATCGTCGACCTGTTGGCCGCACAGGCCACGCTCGCCGACGCGCGCGCCCGCCGAGTGCAGGCGCAGGTGAACTACCATGCGGCGCTGGCTGACCTGGGCCATGCCGCGGGCGGTTTGCCGCTGCCGCATGCAAAGGATGCACAACCATGAAACGGCGCGTTTGGCTGCTGCTGTTGCTGGCGTTGCTGCTGGCAGGCATCTGGTGGTGGTACTCGGGCCTGGCTGGCATCGCGGACGGCGTGCAACAAGCGAGGCTGAGCGAACCGCCGCCACTGGCAGTGGCGATGACCACGGCACAGCAGCGCCCGATACCGCTGCAGTTGGCTGCCATTGGCACGGTGGAACCGGTGCAGACAGTGGCCATTCGCCCGCAGGTGGGTGGTGTCCTGCAGCAAGTTGCATTCAGCGAAGGTGATTATGTCAATGAGGGGGATTTGCTGTTTGTAATCGATCCGCGTCCGTATGAGGCAGCGCTGGCCGAGGCCCAAGCCACGTTGGAGCATGATCAGGCCGCGCTGGCCAATGCGCGCGCGGAATACGAGCGGCTGGCGCCCCTGAGCCAGGGCAACTATGTCAGCAAGAGCGAGCTGTCCAAGGCGCAGGCAGCGGCCAAGCAGGCCGCAGCCAGCGTCGCTGCCGATCAAGCGCGCCTCGACATGGCCAGGATCGAGCTCGGCTATACGCGAATTCATGCGCCGATTGATGGACGCACTGGCGTCGTCGCGCTGGATGTGGGCAATGTGGTGGATGCGAATGGCGCAACGCCACTGGTTACGGTGAATCAGATGGCGCCCATCAATGTGCGCTTCACTGTGCCGCAGACGCAGCTTGCGGCATTGCGCAAATACCAGCAGCAGGGCCCGATTGCGGTCGCCATCGATCCAGATGATGGGATGGAAGAGCCGGTTGCAGGGCGGCTGGTTTTCATCGACAACAGCGTCGCCCCGGAAACCGGTACGATCACGCTCAAGGCCCAGGCCGACAACGAGGACGGGCGCTTGTGGCCGGGTCAATTCGTGCGCGTCACCGTTGTTCTGACTGTGCAGCAGAAGGCCTTGACCGTACCCATGCTCGCCGTGCAGCCGAGCCAGGACGGTTCCTATGTTTTCCGCGTCGAGGACGGCGTGGCTTATGTGCAGCCGGTAACGGTGGCGCGCGAACAGGATGGCCTCGCCGTGATCAGCGCGGGGCTGCAGGCCGGTGACGTGGTGATCCCCCGAGTGCCGCGCAACCTCGCCAATGGCTCGCGGGTTACCCGGCAGGCCGACGGTGAGGCAGGACCAGATCTCGTGACGGCCCAGCCCGAACCGGCACCGGGCTGATGAACCCGTCCGCGCCGTTCATCCATCGCCCGGTCATGACCACCATCATCATGGTGGCGCTGGTGGTGTTCGGTGCCTTCGCCTATCGGGCACTGCCGGTGAGCGAACTGCCGAATGTGGACTTTCCCACCATCATGGTCAGCGCCAGCCTGCCCGGCGCCAGCCCCGAGACCATGGCCAGCACCGTGGCGACGCCGTTGGAGCGTGAATTCACCGCAGTGGCCGGCATCGATTCCATGACTTCCATCAGCAGCACCGGCTCGACCCGCATCGTGCTGCAGTTCGATTTGTCGCGTGATATCGACAGCGCCGCCCAGGATGTACAGACTGCCATCGCCCAGGCCGCCTGGCGCCTGCCGGACGACATGCAGAACCTGCCGACCCTGCGCAAGGTCAATCCGAGCGACTACTCGATCATCTACATCACGTTCGGCTCCGACTATCTGCCCATGACCCAGCTCGACGAATATGCGCAGACGCGGATTGCGGATCGCCTGTCGACGCTGTCCGGCGTAGCCCAGGTGAATGTCTTCGGCTCACAGAAATACGCCGTGCGCGTGCAGGTCAACCCGTACAAGCTGGCTGCGCGCGGGTTGTCGCTGGAGCGGCTGACGGGCGCCATTCGCGAGGCCAACTCGAACCTTCCTTCGGGCATGCTCGATGGCGCAGTGCGTTCGTACACCATCAATACCGATGGCCAGCTCGAGCGGGCCGAACAGTTCAGCGACCTGGTGGTGAGCTACGACAACGGTGCACCCATTTATCTCACGGATGTCGGGCAGGTCAATGCCGGTGTGGAGGATGACAAGCGCATCACCAAGTTCAACGGTCACCAGGCGCTCGTGATCGCGATCCAGCGCCAGCCCGGCGCCAATACCGTGGATGTGGTGCGCCGCATCCGCGCGCAGTTGCCGGAAATGCGCCGCCAGGCGCCGGCCGGTTCGTATCTGGAAGTCATGTACGACCGCTCCGAGTTCATTGCCGCCTCGATTCAGGGGGTGCAGTTCACGTTGCTGCTCGCCGTGGTGTTGGTGGTCGGCGTCATCCTCATGTTCCTGCGCAATCTGCGCGCGACGCTGATCAGCGCCCTGGCGCTGCCGACCTCGCTGATCGGCACGCTGGGCGCCATGTATCTGCTCGGCTACAGCCTGAACAACCTGTCGCTGCTGGCGTTGACCCTGGCCGTGGGCTTCGTGGTCGACGATGCCATCGTGGTGCAGGAAAACATCGTCCGCTATCTGGAGCAGGGCCACAACCGGTTGCAGGCGGCGTTGCGCGGCAGCCGCGAAATCGGCTTCACCGTGGTGTCGATGACCGTGTCGTTGGTGGCCGTGTTCATTCCGATTCTGTTCATGGGCGGCCTGATCGGGCGCCTGTTCACGGAATTCGCGGTCACGCTCGGCCTCGCCGTGTTGCTGTCCGGCGTGGTGGCGCTGACGCTGACCCCCATGCTGGCCAGCCGCTATCTCAGTGCAAGCCATGAGCACGGCCGGCTGTATCACGCCTTTGAGCACGTGTTCGATCGCATGCGTGATGGCTATGTCGCCATGCTGGCCGTATGCGTGCGCCACTGGCAGGTGACGCTGGTGTTCGCGGGCCTGGTGCTGCTCGCCACCGCCTGGCTGTTCGTGGTGGTGCCGAAAGGCTTCATTCCGAGCGAGGATACCGGCATGATCATGGGCCGGACGCGCGCCCCGGAAGGCGTGGCCTTCGAAGAGCTGGTGGCGCTGCAGGATCGCATCGCGGCCATCGTTCAGGCCAACCCCAATGTCGCCGGGGTCATGTCCAGCGCCGGCCAGGGGCGCGGCGGCAGTTCCGGCGGCAATGTTGGCATGCTGCTGATCAATCTCGAGCCGCGTGCCACGCGCGCGGATGCCGATACGGTCATCCAGCAGCTGCGCCAGGCCACGGCCGAAGTATCCGGCATGGAGGTGTTTTTCCAGAATCCGGCGGCCATCAACATCGGCGGCCGCGCCGGTGGCAGCGCTTATCAATACGTCCTGCAGGGTAGTAATCTGGACGACTTGAGCACCACCGCGACGCTGCTGGAAGAGCGCCTGAAACAGGCGCCGCAGCTGCAGGATGTGGACAGCGACCTGGAGATCAACGATCCGCAGATCGACGTGCGCATTCTGCGTGCTCGCGCCGCCACGCTTGGCGTCAGCGCCAACCAGATCGAATCCGCGCTGTACAGCGCCTACGGCGGGCGCCGCATCAGCACCATTTACGGTGACACCGATGATTATTCGATCATCCTGGAGCTGGCGCCGGAGTATCAAATGAATATCAATGCGCTCAGCGCCCTGCATGTCGCCAGTGCGACGGGGCATCTGGTGCCGCTGACTGCCGTGGCCGCATTCGCGCCCGGCATCGGGCCGCTGTCCATCAGCCACTACAGCCAGCTGCCCGCGATCACGCTGTCGTTCGACCTGACGCCCGGCGTGTCGTTGGGCGAAGCGGCGGACATCGTCAACCAGGCGGCGGATAGCGTGCTGCCGCAAAGCGTCACCGGCCAGTTTGCCGGCACCGCCGAAACCTTCCAGGCCTCGATGGTGGATCTACCTGTTCTGTTGCTGTTCACCGTATTCGTGATTTACATGGTGCTGGCCATTCTCTACGAGCACTTCATCCATCCATTGACCATTCTCACCGCGCTGCCGCTGGCGGGCTTCGGCGCGCTGCTCACCTTGCTGGTGTTCAAGCAACAGCTCGATATCTTCAGCTTCGCCGGGCTGATCCTGTTGGTCGGCCTGGTCAAGAAAAACGGCATCATCATGGTCGATTTCGCCGTGCATTTGCGCCGCGACAACGGCCTGGAGGCGACCGCGGCCATCATCGAGGCCTGCCGGGTGCGTTTTCGCCCGATCATGATGACGACATTGGCCGCCATTCTCGGCGTGCTGCCGATCGCCCTCGGCGTCGGCGCCGGGGCCGAAGCACGCCGATCGCTCGGCGTTGCCACCGTCGGCGGGCTCGTGTTTTCGCAGGCGCTGACCATGTTCGTCACACCGGCGTTCTATGTTGCCATGGAACGGCTCAGCAATCGGCACCGCAACCACGCCGACGCGGAGCAATCAGCTCACGGCAACTCCGTGTGAACACAGCCACCCAGCCTGATTGTACCGGCGCAGTGCCTGTCACTGCGCGTCGTGGAAGATGAGGCCCAGGCTGTAGCGCGCGCCCGTGTGCAGGCGGCTCACACCATGGCGGATGTTGGTGCGATGGTAGCGGCCAGTGCTCTTGCCCAGCACCGGCTTGTGGCGGTTGGGGAAAACAAGCAGCTGGCCCTGTTCAGGCGTGACGACCTGGACCAGTGACTGCGCGCGCGGGCGCTGGGTGGTCAGGACGAACTCGCCGCCGGTGTAAGCCCGCGCTGGCGACAGGACGATGACGACTTGCAGCGGAAACGCGACCTCGCCGTACAAATCCTGATGCAGCGCATTGTGATCGCCTTGCTCGTAGCGGAACAAAATCGGCGTCGGCCGCGTCTGGCCATGCTCATGGCACAAGGCCAGGAAAGCAGCCAAATCTTCGGGATAGCTTTGTTCCAGGCGCAACCGCTCAGCCCAACAATTGGCCACTTGCGCCAATGGCGCATAGCACTGCGTGCGCAGCGTCGCCACCATTGTCGGCAAGGGATAAGAAAAATAGCGGTAAATGCCGGCGCCGAAGCGCACCTGGCGCATATTGACCGTGCTGCGAAAATGATCCGGCTCGGCAAACAGAGCGATCAACTGTTCGCATTCGGTCGCGCGCAGCACGGGTTTTGTCAAGGCGTAGCCATCGGCATGAAGACGCTCGGCAAGCGTGTTCCAGTCGAGGGCGCCGATGCGTTTTTCCAGGGTCATGCTCATGGCGCCGCCTCACGCCGCAGCAGTTCCTGCTTGCGCGCCACGCCCCAGCGATAGCCAGACAGCGAGCCGTCGCTGCGCACGACTCGATGGCAGGGGATGGCCTCCGCGATCTCATTGGCCGCGCAGGCGTTGGCGACGGCGCGCGCTGCCTTGGGTTGGTCGATGCGTTGGGCAATCTCGGCGTAGCTGGCGATCGCGCCTGGCGGGATGTCACGCAGGGCCTGCCACACGCGCTGTTGGAACGCGGTGCCCTGGATGTCCAGCGGCAGATCCACGGCTTGGCGGGGCGTCTCGACCAGGCCGACGACCCGCGCCACCAGGCGCTCGAAGGCCTTGTCGGCGCCGATCAGCCGCGCCTTGTGGAAGCGCTCCTGCAGGTCTTGCAGCAACTGGTCCGGATCGTCGCCGAACTGAATCGCGCAAATGCCCTTGGCGGTGACCGCAACCAGAATCGCGCCGAGCGAGCACTGACCGATGGCAAAGCGAATGCTGGTGCCCGCGCCGCCGGCACGCAGCGTGGACGGGGTCATGCCCAGGCGCGCCGTGGCGCTGGCGTAGAAGCGGCTGTTGGAGTTGTAGCCGGCATCGTAAAGCGCCTGCGTGACGCTGGCGCCCGCGGCCATTGCGCCAGTCAGCCGCCGCGCGCGGCAGGCATCGGCATAGGCTTTCGGCGTGACGCCGGTCGCGGCCTTGAAGATGCGGTGGAAATGATAACGGCTCATGGCGGCCGTTGAGGCCAGCGCAGCCAGCGTCGGCGGTGTGTCGGCCTGCTCGATTTGCCGGCAGGCGCGGGCAACGATTGCCGCATGCTTTTCTGCTGTCGGCGGCTCATCCGGGCGGCAGCGACTGCAGGGGCGAAAGCCGGCACGTTCCGCATCTGCACGCGTGGCATGGAACGCAACGTGCTCGCGCCGCGCCTGCCGTGAAGGGCAGCTCGGCCGGCAGTACACGCCAGTGGTCGAGACCGAATAGTAAAATTTGCCGTCCGCCGCCGAGTCACGGCGCTTGACCGCAGTCCAGCGCTCTGCATCGCTGTGGAACCCGGTCGGTGCGGAATGTGTGGCTTGCATGGTCGGACTCCTGCCTGTTGCATTTTCCTGCAATGTAAAGGTTCGCCTTCATGCCGGCACTCCGATTCTTGCGCTCGAATCAAATTGCTGCCCGGCGGCCAACTACAGGTATACTAGCGCCGTCATCCACAGGGCCGAAATGGCTGCCATGTCTCGACGCATAGTTGTTTTTGTCATTGCCTTGATGCTGTTGCCGCTGCTGGCCGGTTGTGCCCACAGCCCGCCGGAGGATCCCTGGGATCCGCTGGAGCCGGTGAATCGCAAGATGCACAGCTTCAACATGACCATGGATCGCTATTTGCTGCGCCCGGTCGCCAAGGGCTATGACAAGGTGACTCCAGAGCGGGTGCAGACCAGCGTGGGCAATTTCTTCGGCAATCTTTACGAGCCGGTCACCATCGTCAACAGCCTGCTGCAGGGCAAGATGCATCGCTTCAGCGTGTCTCTGTTCCGTTTCATCACCAATACCACCGTCGGTGTGGTTGGCCTGTTTGATGTTGCCGGCGCCATGGGCGTTGAAGACCCGCGCGAGGATCTGGGCCAGACCCTGGGCTATTGGGGCCTCGGCCAAGGGGTTTATCTGGAGTTGCCGTTTCTGGGTCCGAGCACCGGGCGCGATATTGTCGGCAGGGGCGGTGACTTATTCCTCAACCCTCTGCATTACGTTGATTCGTGGGCTGTTATCCTGAGCCTGCATGCGCTGCGCATCGTCGATACGCGGGCCGGCCTGCTGCCGTTTGACCGCGTGCTGGAGCAGCAATTCGACCCCTATGTGTTCATCCGCAGCTATTATCTGCGCAGCCGCGAAGCGGCAGTGAACGATGAAGACGATGCCGCGGACGATGAGCCGGCCGCCGATGAGATGCCATTTTAGTGCTCTTTGTCGCAAGCACGCTTGTAGTTGACGTTGCGGCCACTGACCCATGACCGGCATGGGCGTGTTCGACGAGTGCACGCGTGCGCAGCTGCATGCGCACGCCCGGCATTATTACAAGCAGGGCGGAGCCACCGAGCCGGAGGTGGCGTTGGTCGAAATTGCCGGTGACAAAGCCATTCTGAAGGGCTACGGCCGCACACCAGGCTGGTTTGGGCGCTGGTTGGCGCCGCTCTTGATCTGGCGCGAGGCCACGGCGCTGGAGCAACTCGATGGCCTGCCAGGCATTCCACGCCTGTACCGACGCCTCGACCGCCGCGCCGTGCTCATGGAATATCTGCCGGCGCAGGCCTGGAACAAGATGCGCCCGGAGGATGCCAGCTACGCGCGCCTGGCCGAGTTGATCGCAGCCATGCATGCGCGCGGCGTGGCACATTGCGACATGCGCGCGCCGAGCAATATCCTGGTCACGGCCGATGGTGGGCCCTGCATCGTCGATTTCGTTGCTCGCGTGCGTCGCGGCGGCGACTGGAATCTGCCCTGGAACTGGTTGTTTGCGCGTTTTTGCGCGGCCGATGACAGCGCGCTGATCAAGCTCAAGCAGCGCTATGCCGAGCATCTGCTCACCAGCAGCGAAAGGGAGACCTTGGGCCAGCGCGGTGTCCTGGAGCGCATGGCCCGCTGGGTGGGCGCGAATACACGCCGTCTGACACGCTATTTTGTCGGCCGTGATTAATTGGCACGGCAGCTGCTCGCGTTGACAGAGCAGTTGTGGCAACAAAGACCTGTCGGGCGGGCTTGCTGGCGACGATTATAAATCCAGCACACCTTGCGTGCCGGGCTGCGGCGGCGGCGCGAATTGTGTGCAGTCCAGCTTCTTGTATACATGGTGCTCCAGGCCCAGGCGGCGGCAGGCCAGGGTAAAGCGCTGCGCCAGCAAATTGGCAAACACGCCGCTGCCGGTCATGCGCGCGCCCCAGGCAGGGTTGTAGTCACGTCCGCCGTGCAGTTGTTGCACCAGGCTCATGACATGCGCGGCGCGTTGCGGATAATGCTGCTCCAGCCAGTCACGAAACAAATCCTTGACCCCATGTGGCAGGCGCAACACGACGTAGCCGGCGCGCTCCGCACCGGCTGCGGCCGCCCGCGCCAGTATGGTTTCCAGCTCGTGGTCAGTGATGGCGGGAATCACCGGCGCCACCATGACACCGACCGGAATGCCGGCAGCCGCCAGTTCGGCAATGACCTTGAGCCGCGCCGCCGGGCCCGCGGTGCGTGGCTCCAGCGCGCGTTTTACGGTACTCGACAAGCTGGTGATGCTGATCGAAACCGAAGCCTGGTTGCGCCTGGCCATGCCGGCCAGCAAGTCCAGATCGCGGGTTATCAAACTGCCCTTGGTGATCAACCGCACCGGCTGGTTGTATTGCGCGGCCACCTGCAGCAAGGCGCGGGTTATCCGCAGGTGTTTTTCATCCGGCTGATAGGGGTCGGTGTTGGCGCCAAACACAATCGGTTGACATTGGTAACCGGGCGCGCGCAACTCTGCGGCGAAGCGCTCCGCTGCATTCGCTTTGTAAAAGATTTGGATCTCGAAATCGAGTCCGGCCGACAAGCCCAGATATTCATGGCTGGGCCGGGCATAACAGTAGATGCAGCCATGGCTGCAGCCCTTGTAGGGGTTGACCGCGGCCGAAAATCCAAGATCTGGTGACTGGTTGTAGCTGATGACGGTGCGCGCCGGATCGTTGTGCAGGGTCGTCGCCGGCGGTGCCGTTTCTTCTTCGAGATTGCCCCAGCCATCGTCGAATTCCCACGATTCCCATGCGGCAAAGCGCGAAGATGGATTGGTCAGGGCGCCGCGGCCCTTGTGCGGTGTCGGACGGTGAGGCATGGCGGAAATAATCATCAGCAGCAGGCTTTGAATCTGTATACTAAATAATTAACCCGCAGCCGAGCGAATATGCCGCCTTTTCTCGAGCAAATCGCCATTCTTCTGTTGGCCGCGGTCATCGCGGTACCAATTGCGCAGCGGCTGGGCCTCGGCTCGGTGCTGGGTTTTCTGCTTGCCGGGCTGGCGATCGGCCCTTGGGGCCTCGGGCTGGGTCCGCAGGTCAACGAAGTGTGGGACATCGCCGAGTTCGGCGTGGTGCTGTTGTTGTTTGTCATTGGCATCGAGATGCACCCGCGCCGTCTGTGGGCCTTGCGGCGCATGATTTTCGGTCTGGGCGGCCTGCAGGTGATCCTGTCTGCCATGGTTCTGGCTGTGCCGGCGGCCTTGTTTCTGCACATGCGGCCTTCCGCAGCGGTGGTTGCCGGGCTGGCGCTGGCGTTGTCCTCCACCGCCATTTCCGTGCAGTTGCTGGCCGAGCGGCGTGAACTGCGCATGCATCATGGCCGTGCTGCGTTCGCCATTTTATTGTTTCAAGACATTGCCGTCGTGCCGATTCTCGCCCTGCTGCCACTGCTCAGCGTCGGTGTGGGCAGCATCAATTTCATGACAGCGCTGTGGCAGACGGCGCATATCATCGCCTTGCTCAGTGCGCTGGTCGTGGGCGGTCATTATTTGCTGCGCCCGGTGCTGCGCCTGGTTGCGGCAAGCCGTGTACCCGAGATTTTTACCGCGACTGCGCTGCTGATCGTGATTGGGGTGGCCATCATCATGTCCCGTGCCGGCATATCGGTGGCGCTCGGTACTTTTGTGGCCGGGGTATTGCTGGCCGATTCCGAATACAGGCACGAACTGGGAGTTACCATTGCGCCGTTCAAGGGGCTGTTGCTGGGGCTGTTTTTCATGGTCGTGGGCATGTCGATCAATATCGGTCTGGTGCTGGCGCAGCCCGTGTTGCTGCTTGCTCTGACGGTGGGTTTGATCGTGCTCAAGGCCGCAGTGTTGTACGTGCTGGGCTGGCGCCAGCGGTTGTCCACGCCGGCCACGCGTAAATTGGCCGCCACGCTGCCGCAGAGTGGGGAGTTCGCGTTCGTGATTTTATCGGCGGCTGTTGGTCACGGCCTGTTGCAGCAGGGCCAGGCCGATCTGCTGGTGGCCGCCGTGATCCTGTCCATGCTGCTTACGCCGCTGCTGGTCAATGGGGTTGATCGCTTCAATGCCGATCATCCGGAAACGGTGCCGGGGCCGATCAACGACTGGTCGCAGGTCAAGGAGCCGCCGGTGGTCATTGCCGGTTTCGGGCGCGTTGGCCAGATCGTGGCGCGGGTGCTGCGCACGCGAAAAATCGGCTTTGTTGCACTCGACAACAGCCCCGAGCGCATTGATTTCGTGCGCAAATACGGCAGCAAGGCGTTTTACGGCGATCCGACGCGGCTGGATGTGCTGCGTTCGGCAGGCATTGGCGATGCGCGCCTTTTCGTGTTGGCCATTGACAGCGTCGATGCCTCGTTGCGCTGTGCTCGGCTGGTGCGACGGCATTTCCCGCAACTGCCGATAGTCGCGCGGGCGCGCAACCGGCAGCATGCCTATGCGTTGATGGAATTGGGCATCAGCGCCATTCACCGCGAGACTTTCATGACCAGCATGGCCATGGCCGGGGATGCACTCAAGGAACTGGGGGTGCAGGAGGATGATATTGCGCAAACGATGAGGGCATTCCGCACGCGCGATCAGGAGCGCTTGTTCGAGCACGCTGCCACGACCGACGAAGCCGCGCAGGCCGCGCGCCTGGGTATGGCTGCGGTGCGCGAAGTGGAACAGCATTTCGAGCGTGACGAGCGGGAGGCGGCCGGCAAAAAACAGAATTGAACCGGCTCTCGGCGAGCTCTAGTCGCGGCTGACGGCATGACTGGTCAACAGCCAAAAGCTGCCGATCATGAAACCGGCGAGCACGTCACTGGCGAAATGGACGCCAAGAATGATGCGCGAGGCACAAAGCATGAGAATCAACGCCATGCCCCAGAATGCGATCTCGAAACGCATGCGGGACTGCTGCGGAAATTGGTGGATGACGAGGCAGAGGATAAAGCCGTAAACCGCGACCGCGCCGGAACTGTGCGAACTGGGAAAAGAGGGCGACGAGGCGCTGGCGAAGTGCTCGAATTCAGGGCGGGCTCGGCTGATGCTGTATTTCATGGCATAAACGGTGGCAGCGGATCCCAGTGCGCTGAGTGCGAGCCTGGCAGCCGTCAGCCGACATGAGGCGAACCACAGGCTGGCGGCTGTGCTTAGTGTGACGGCGGCCAGAACCTTGCTGTCGCCCAGTGTGGTAATGGCCAAGAACAGCCACACGAATGCGTCGCTGTGAAGAACTCTGACCGCATCACGGATACGGGCATCGACGGTGTCGATCGTGTCGCCGAGCAGTAGTGCCACGATCAGGGCGATGATCAGTAACGCGAGCAGGCCGAGCAGCGCTGCCATGTTGCGACGATCGGGCGCAAAGCAGAGCGCCGCCCCGGCCGGCTGCAGGGCAGGCCGCTGCTGCCAAAGCAATCGAGCCAGGAAGCGCGTGCCGAGGAGCAGCAAGGCGAGCAGTGTCAGTGACTGCCATGAGGGGATCGTCGTCATGCTGCAAAACCAGGTGAGTGACGGTGGTTTGTAACCAGTGAGATCATTGGCTTGTATTGTTTTTATATAAGTAAGCGATGCGTTGCCGTTTAGCTGATGAACATGGCGTCGCCATAACTGAGAAAGCGATAACCCTGTTCGCATGCATGGGCGTAAGCGGCGAGCACTTGCTCGCGGCCGGCAAAGGCACAGGCCAGCATCAGCAGGCTGGACTGCGGTTCGTGGAAGTTGGTGATCAGCGCATCGATCACGTTGAAGCGATCACCGGGTTTTATGAACAACTCTGTCTCCCCTGAGAAGGGGGCCAGCACGCCCGTAGTGGCCGCCGCTTCCAGACTGCGCACCACCGTGGTGCCAACCGCAATCACGCGCTTGTGGCGTGCTTTGGTTGCAGCCACATGGGTGCAGAGGCCGCGACCTACATGCACGCGCTCGGCATGCAGTCGCTGGTCGCGCAGATCGCCTTCGCGCAGGCGCTGGTAAGTGCCGGAGCCGACGTGCAGGGTGACATAGTCCATTTCGACGCCGCGCTCCTGCAGCGCCTGCAGCAGGTCTGCGTCGAAGTGCAAACCGGCAGTAGGTGCGGCAACGGCGCCATCGTGCCTGGCCCAGAGGGTCTGGTAGCGTGTCCGATCGGTGTTGGTATCCGGACGGCGGATATAGGGTGGCAGCGGCACGTGGCCATGCTCGTCCAGCAGCGCATGAACGTCGCTGCCCCCTTCCAGCAGCAGGGTGAACAGCTCGCCGTTGCGCTGCTCGCAGACCAGGCCATGCGCCCCCACCAGCACGCGAGCGCCGGCGCGCAGCGGCCTGTTGGCGCCGATCTTGGCTGTGATGCGCCGGCTGTCGAGAACGCGCTCGATCATGATTTCGACCCGGCCGCCACTTGGCTTGTGGCCATGCAGTCGAGCCGCCAGTACCCGGGTGTCGTTGAGCACCAGCAGATCGCCGGGTTCCAGCAGCATGGGCAACACACTGATCAGGTCGTCGTGCAGCATGCCACTGCGACGCTCGAGCCGCAGCATGCGGCTCGAGCTGCGCCTGGGCAACGGCTGCTGGGCGATGTTTTCCGCAGGCAGGAAGTAGTCGAAATCGTGCTTGTTCATATACGGCCGGTCAACAGGCGGCAACATGGCAGGCGCTTAGAATAAGCGGCTTGCTGCGAAATGCAAACGGTTTTGCCATGTGTGCGCAGTTGCATGGCTGCTGTTGCGAAGGCGCCATGGAACATTTCCACCGACGCCGGATAATGCTGGTGCAGATTTGCCGGCTGCAGGTCACGGCAAGGGATTTTTTTGAGTTAGACTGGAGCCATGATTGCAGATTCGAGATGAATACATGAAAAAAATATCCTGTTCTACGGTCCTGGCCGCACTGCTGTTGCTTGCCGGATGCACTACCGTGCCGGAGCCCGGCCCTGTCGTCATCAATGAGCCGGTGGATGCTCTGAATGCCGTGGCTCAACCCTACAGACCCTACCTGCGCCACCAAGGGCGATCAACCGGCGATTTGTCGACGGATGTCGAGCGTCTGAAAAGCGCCCATCGTCTATATGAACTGTCGCAGGAGAGGAAATTGCGCGAGGTCGAGCACCGCCAGCAACTATGCCGTGAGCAGGAAGATTCGCGCATGGTGAAGGTCGAGGGTTCTCTCGAGCCGCTCGTTTATTGCGAGCCGGCGCCGGCGGGCCAGACGGGAACGGAGCAGTGACAGCAGGTTGCTTTTATGGCACAGCAAACAGGACATGCGCGTACTGATGAGGTGATGCTTCCTCTTGGCCGGCCACGTCTAGCGCAGCTGGGCGCGCCACACGTCGTGCCGCAGTTGCCGACGCCGATCGAGGCACCGTATATGGTTGCCTTTAATCCGGACGTGGCGAGCCTGCTTGACATGGTCGACGGTGTCGAACATCTGACCGCCTTCACGGAAATGTTTGCCGGTAACCGGGTTCCCGAGAATGCGCAGCCTGTAGCGCATCGCTATGCCGGGCACCAGTTTGGTATCTGGGCCGGCCAACTCGGTGATGGGCGCGCAATCACGCTGGGCGAAGTGCGCAACAGCCGCGGCGCAGCATGGGAGGTGCAGCTCAAGGGTTGCGGGCAAACCCCATTTTCGCGCTTCGGCGACGGCCGCGCTGTACTGCGTTCGACCATTCGCGAATATCTGGTCAGTGAGGCCATGGCCGCTCTTGGCATACCGACCACGCGTGCGCTGACCATCATCGGCAGCGATGCCCCGGTTTACCGGGAGACTGTGGAAACGGCCGCGATTCTGACTCGCGTGGCGCCGGATTTGATCCGCTTCGGCAGCTTCGAATGGCTGTTCTACGCCAATCGCATGGAGGCGCTGCCGAGGCTTGCCGATCACGTCATTGATGAGCATTTTCCACGGCTTGCAAATCTTTCCGGCGCGCAGCGCTACCGCGCCTGGGTGGAGCGGGTGATTGCGTTGACTGCGGAGCTGATTGCCGCTTGGCAGGCCGTCGGTTTCGTGCATGGTGTGATGAATACCGACAACATGTCGGTGCTCGGCCTGACGCTGGATTACGGACCGTATGCGTTCATGGAGCGCTTTCAGCCCGACTGGGCGCCCAACCACACCGATACCGCCGGGCGCTATGCCTATAACCAACAGCCCGCGGTAGGTTTGTGGAATCTGGGCCGTTTCGTACAAGCCGTGTTGCCATTGCTCGGCGACAGTTCGGACGCGGCCATTGCCTTTGGTGAGCAGGCATTGGAGGACTATCGCGGCCGCTACGACACGGCTTGGCTGCGCCACATGCGCGCCAAGCTCGGGTTGTGCACGGAGCAGGATAACGATGCTGAATTGATCAAGGACTTATTGCGCATCATGGCGCATGGGCAGGCGGACTTTACCCGTACCTTTCGCGCGCTTGGCGGCGTCGCGGCAAATGCGGATGTCGGCGTGGCGCAGTTTCTGGCCGAGTTTGCCGCTCCCGCGGAGCCGCGGCAGTGGCTGATGCGCTGGCGTGCGCGCGTACAGGGTGAGCAGGGGCGCGGCTCGGATGCGTCCAGAGCACGGCGGATGGCAGCAATCAATCCCAAGTACGTTCTGCGCACGCATCTGGCGCAAAATGCAATTACACGTGCCCAGTCAGGGGATTATTCTGAGATTGCACGCCTGCATGCATTGCTGCGCCGGCCGTTTGCCGAACAGCCGGAAAACGCTGAATATGCGCGCCCGGCAACATCCTCCGAAGCCCAGGCCGTATTAAGTTGTTCGTCATAAATTGCAATAATTACATATAATTATCGAGACCAAGTCAGAGTCTTTTTGACGCCTGTAGCCCTTTATCCAAGGCCCGAGCATCAATCCGGATAAACCCATCGAGCAGCAATGCGGTGCAATCGTTATCAATCCAGCAGGCTGGAAATGATGCAGTTTGACCGGCAGCTGTGATAACTTGTTGTGGCCCGAGCCGGGGGAACCGGCAATTTGGTAATACCACTCAAGGAGTAGAACAAATGATGAAAACTGTACTTAAATCCGCGGTTGTCGCTGGCACGCTGGTCATCATGGCCGGTTGCGCAAGCAACGCTGGCGTGGACAAGATTGAGCAAGCCAACCGCAAGGCGGAAGCTGCCCAGTCCACTGCCAACGATGCCAAGCAGACTGCCAACCAGGCGCTGCAAACGGCTCGCGAAGCGCAGCAGACCAGCCAGGCCAATTCGCAGCGCATCGAGCGCATGTTCAAGGCCTCGCAGCGCAAGTAACACTTCGCTGCAAAGCGTGTCTTCAGACACAAAAAACCCCGCTGCAAAGCGGGGTTTTTTTATGCGCGGATGCAGTGATTCAAGCTAGCGCATGGCTTGTGTGGGCGTGCGTTCGGCGCTTGCGCCCGGCGCTTCGATTATCCGCGGGATGCCGTCGCCACTACGCGCCATGGCCTGCGCCTTCTCCCAGTCTATGGGCATCTTCTCATGTGCCTTGGTCGCCTGGACGAGTGCCGTGACGAACGGGGTGTAGGTTTCCACTCGCGTTTCGCCATTGGCATCGGGTGGGTGCGCCTCCATGTAGAACTTGCCATCCTGCCAGCCAAATTTGTACGGCTCGTCGATGATCGTCACCTTGGTGCCCACCTTGACCATGGAAAACAGCGCCTCGATGTCTTCCGGGAACAGGCGCAGGCAGCCATGCGAGACGCGCATGCCAATGCCTGCCGGCTTGTTGGTGCCATGCATTAGATAAGCCGGAAAGCCCAGGTACAGGGCATGTTGGCCCAGTGGATTATCGGGCCCGGCCTTGACCACGGTGGGCAGGGGATCGCCTGCCTCGGCATGTTCCTTGCGGATCGATTGCGGCGGATACCAGTTGGGATTCTGCTTCTTGCGGGTGATGGTGGTGGTGCCCAGCGGCGTATCCCAGCCTTCGCGGCCAATGCCCATGGGGAAAGTGAACACCTTGCCGGCATTGGCGTCGTTTTCGGGCGGGAAATAATACAGCCGCATCTCGGCGATGTTGATGACGATGCCCTCGCGGGACTCTTGCGGCAGAATATATTGCTTGGGCAGCAAAATGTCCGTGCCCTCGCCGGGCAACCATGCATCCACTTCCGGATTGGCCAGCTGCAGTTCTACGTAACCGACATTGTGGCGTCGCGCCAGCGCCACAAAGGTGTCCTCTTCCTTGGCCTCGATATGCTCTATCTTGCCAATCAAGTCATCACCTTCGTCGGGCATGTCATAAACTTCCGCCTGGGCGAGGCCGACAACCAGCAGCAATGCTGCGGACAACAGGAGTCGCATTAACATTGTTCTATCAAATTCTATTTCAGGAATGGGTGATAGGATAACAGGCCGCCCCCATGGCTGCTCACGGCGCCAGCCTTTCGAGTACCCAGCGATCAGCCCGGCGAGTATAGCGCAGGCGATCATGCAGGCGATTGCGCCGCGCCTGCCAGAATTCGATCATTGCCGGGCGCAACAAATAGCCACCCCAGTGCGAAGGCCGCGGAATGCTGTGGCTGGCAAAGCTTTTTTCGGCGGCTGCCATGCGCTGCTCCAGTTCACACCGGTTGGCGATGACTTGGCTTTGCGGCGAGGCATGCGCGCCGATGCGACTGCCTCGCGGGCGCTTCTGAAAATAGGCATCGGAATGGGTGGCGGCCAGCTTTTCCACGTGCCCGGTGATGCGAATCTGGCGTTCCAGCTGCTCCCACCAGAACACCAGTGCCGCAACCGGATGTGCAGCCAGCGCTTGACCTTTGCGGCTGTCGTAGTTGCTGTAGAAGCGGAAACCGGCTGCATCATGGCCCCTGAGCAGCACGGTGCGTGCCGACGGCCAGCCGTCGGTATCAATCGTGGCCAGAGTCATGGCTGCCGGCTCGATGATGGCGGCCGTCCGTGCGCTGGCAAACCAGGCGGCAAACAGGGTCAGCGGGTCTGGCGGGACGTTGTTCTCGTGCAGATCGCCGCGATCATGGACACCCTGCCAGCTGCCGGGTACATCGGTCATGCGTCTGTCGCATCAATGGTAAAACCAAGTTTGAGCGTGACCTGCCAGTGTGCCACTTCGCCATTCTCGATATGGCCGCGCGTATTGATGACTTCAAACCAACGCAAATGATCAATGGTTTCGCCAGCACAGGTAATGGCATTGCGTATCGCGTCTTCCTGGCTGATTTCGGATGAACCGGTCAACTCCGTGATTTTGTATACGTTATCTGCCATGGCTGAGCTCCTCGCGAGAGTGGTAAGGATTACCCTACGCGGTCCACGCGCAATGCTCAAGACTGCTTGGCAACGACAAGTATGATAAAACCCGCACACAAGTTTGAATAGAGAGAAGAGATTATGAAAGCACTGCGCATCCAGGATTTGGACGGCGGCACCCGTGCCGATTACGTCGACATGGACTTCAATGATCTAAGCGACGGCGACGTCGTCATCAAAAGCCGTTATTCCTGCATCAACTACAAGGACGCCCTGGCCGTCACCGGCAAGGGCAGGATCGCGCGCACGCGCCCGCTCAATGCCGGCATCGATGTTGCCGGCACGGTGGAATCCAGTACCAGCGAGCGCTTTGCGCCCGGCGACGAAGTGCTGGTGACCGGCTGGTTCATGAGCGAAACCCGCGATGGTGGTTTTGCCGAATATGTGCGCATCCCCGCCGAGTATGTGGTGGCCAAACCGGACGGCCTGACATTGTGGGAGACCATGGCCATCGGCACGGCCGGTTTCACCGCCGGCATGGCAGTGCGGCGCATGCTGGAGAATCACCAGGCACCGGAGCAGGGCCCAATCCTGGTCACCGGCGCCACCGGCGGCGTTGGCGCCTTCGCCATCGACATGCTCGCCGCTGGCGGTTTCAGCCCGGTGGCGGTCACGCGCCGCGGCGACGAACATGGTGATTTCCTGCGCTCGCTCGGCGCCACCGATGTCATTGCGCCCGAGGCGCTGGATTTGGGCGGCAAGCCGCTGGCGCGCACCGAGTATGCCGGCGCCGTCGATTCGGTGGGTGACGAACTGCTGGCCAATATATTGGGCCGCATCCACCCCTACGGTAATGTGGCCGCCATCGGCCTGGCTGGCGGTATGAAATTGGCAACCACCGTGGCGCCGTTCATCCTGCGCGGCGTGTCATTGCTTGGCATTCATTCGGTGGAGTGTCCCAACGCCTGGCGCGAGCAAATCTGGGCGGAAATGGCTGGCAGCCACAAACCCGCCCATCTGGACAGCATCGCGACAGACACAGTAGGCTTTAGGGATATCCCTACTGTATGTGAGGCGATGATCGCCGGTGAACACACTGGGCGCACGGTCGTCGATCTGCAGCAATAAATTTTGGAGCTGATTCATGAGTAAGAGTGGGAATACGGCCGGTCTAGCTGGCGTCACTGCAGGCGAGACAGCGATATGTACCGTCGGCAAGCAGGGTGTTGGGCTGACTTATCGCGGCTATTCGATTGAGGACCTGGCGGCCAAGGCCGAGTTCGAGGAAGTCGCTCATCTGTTGATGTACGGTGAATTGCCAACCGCGCAGCAGCTGGCTGATTTCAAGCAGCGGCTGCAAGGCCAGCGCGGCTTGCCGGAGCAGGTCAAGACCGCGCTCGAATTGCTGCCCGCAGATCTCAGCCCGATGGACGTGCTGCGCACCGGCGCCTCGGTGCTCGGCTGCATCGAGCAGGAAACGGATCCCGCAAGCCAGCAGCACCAGGTCGCTGATCGGCTGTTGGCCTGCTTCCCGTCCATGCTGCTGTACTGGTACCACTATGCCAACAGCGGCAAACGCATCGACGTGGAAACCGACGACGACAGCATCGGCGGCCACTTCCTGCACTTGCTGCATGGCAAAAAGCCGAATGACGATCACGTGCGCGCCATGTCCGCCTCGTTGATTCTGTATGCCGAGCACGAGTTCAACGCCTCGACGTTCACCGCCCGTGTGATTACCGCGACCCTGTCGGATTTCTATTCCGCCGTGGTCGGTGCGATCGGCGCGCTGCGCGGGCCGCTGCATGGCGGCGCCAACGAGCAGGCGATGGCGCTGATCCAGACATTCAAGGACCCCGACGATGCCGAGGCCGGGCTGCGCGAGATGTTGGCCAACAAGGACAGGGTCATGGGCTTTGGCCATCGCGTCTACAAGACCCACGATCCGCGCAATGACATCATCAAGCAATGGTCGAAGCATTTTGCCGGCGACGATGAATACAAGAACAATCTGTATGCGATCTCCGAGCGCCTCGAGCAAATCATGTGGGACGAGAAAAAACTGTTCCCCAATGCCGACTTCTACCACGCCACGGCGTATCACTTCCTTGGCATTCCCACGCCGCTGTTCACGCCGATATTCGTCATCTCGCGACTGACCGGCTGGAGTGCGCACATCTTCGAGCAGCGCGCCGACAATCGTCTGATTCGGCCCAATGCCGAACACATCGGCCCGGAGAATCGCGCGTTCACGCCCATCGAGCAGCGCGGCTGAGCACGCTGTTGCCATGCTGTTTGCCTATTGGTGCGTTCTGATTGCGGCCCTGCTGCCGTTTGCGTTGATTGGCTACGCCAAATTCGGCGGTCAACAGAAAATGCAGCCGGCAGAAAACGCCTGGCCACGAGCATGGCTGGCGCAAATCGAAGGCAAGCAGAAACGCGCCCACTGGGCCGAACAGAACTCCTACGAAGCGTTCCCGCCATTTGCGGCCGGTGTCATCATCGCCGCCGTGGCGGGCGCCGCACCGGCCGTGATCAACACCCTCGCGGTGTTGTTCGTCGTGCTGCGCATCGGTTACGGCATTTGCTATATCCAGGATCTGGCCACGGCCCGCAGCATCGTCTGGGGCTTGGGTTTTCTTTGTGTCATCGGCCTGTTTGTTGCAGCCGCGGTGGCTTAGCAATGGCGGCAAAACTTGAGTCAATTCTGCGCGTTACCACGCGTTTAACGGGTCAGCTGCATTGCTCGGGCGCCGCCGCGGTGATTGTGAACACGCCCCAGTACTACACAGTGCGGCGCAGTGCGTGATGGGAAAATATCAAGTCCTCCCTGCGCATGGCGACGGGCGCTCTGAGCGCACCTGTATTTGGGAACTGGTGGTCACTGGTGGCACACTTGACCACTTGAACCATTTACAGGAAAACATCTGATGACAGCAACTGATATCCGTTCCGCCAGCCGCGTTGGCTTTGACGAAGTCATTAAAAAAATTGCAGATTATGTCTGCGATTACGAAGTCACCAGCACCGAGGCGCTGGAAACCGCGCGCTACTGCCTGATCGACACCCTGGGCTGCGGTCTGCAGGCGCTGAACTATCCGGCCTGCACCAAGCTCATGGGCCCGGTCGTGCCGGGTGCCACGCTGGACAATGGCGCCAAGGTGCCCGGCACCTCGCACCAGCTCGATCCGGTGACGGCGGCGTTCAACATCGGCTGCATGATCCGCTGGCTGGACTTCAACGACACCTGGCTGGCCGCCGAATGGGGCCACCCGTCGGACAACCTCGGTGGCATTCTCGCCGTGGCCGATTACGTCTCGCGCCAGAACATTGCCAACGGCGAGGCGCCGTTGACGCTCAAGGACGTGCTCGTGGCCATGGTCAAGGCGCACGAAATCCAGGGCGTGCTGGCGCTGGAAAACAGCTTCAACCGTGTTGGCCTGGATCACGTGCTCCTGGTGCGCATCGCCACCTGTTCCGTGGTTGCGGGCATGCTCGGCGGCAGCAAGGAAGAAGTGCGCAATGCCGTCAGCCACGCCTGGATCGACGGCGGCGCGCTGCGCACCTATCGCCATGCACCCAACACCGGCCCGCGCAAGTCCTGGGCCGCCGGTGATGCCACCTCGCGCGGCGTGCTGCTGGCCCTGCGCGTGCTCAAGGGCGAAATCGGCTATCCATCCGCGCTGACGGCGCCGACCTGGGGTTTCCAGGATTCGCTGTTCCGCGGCGAGGAAATCACGCTCGGCCAGGAATTCGGCAGCTACGTCATGGAAAACGTGCTGTTCAAGATTTCCTTCCCGGCCGAGTTCCACGCCCAGACCGCCGTGGAAGCCGCAATCACGCTGCACCCGCAGGTCAAGGACCGGCTCGACGACATCGACAAGATCGTCATCGAAACCCAGGAATCCGGTGTGCGCATCATCGACAAGACCGGCCCGCTGGACAACCCGGCCGATCGCGACCACTGCATCCAGTACATGGTGGCCGTGCCGCTGATCAAGGGCAGCCTGACCGCCGCCGACTACGAGGACGATGTCGCCGCCGACCCGCGCATCGACGCGCTGCGCGACAAGATGGAGGTGGTCGAGAACGAGCGCTTCACCAAGGAATACCTGGAGGAAGATAAGCGCGCCATCGGCAATGCAGTGCAGGTGTTCTTCAACGACGGCTCATCGACGGACAAGGAGTCGGTCGATTACCCGATCGGCCACCGCCGCCGCCGCGACGAGGGCATTCCGGAATTGAAGAAGAAGTTCGCCCACAACCTGGCGCTCAAGATTGCGCCGAAGAACGCGGACAAGATCCACGCCATCGTCGCCGACCAGGGCACGACGGAGGCCACCTCCGTGACCGA
>Ga0079226_10000676_pt1 | contig 24669 bp, 25 predicted proteins | sample Poulit2014_FD_76345 | JGI IMG/M metagenome (GOLD analysis project Ga0079226, IMG submission 76345) | Agricultural soil microbial communities from Georgia to study Nitrogen management - Poultry litter 2014 | ecosystem: Environmental > Terrestrial > Soil > Agricultural land | place: USA: Georgia...
CACAATCATAAATTGTGTGTGTTTTTATTTAATTTCTTAGTAGTCTTAATCCATTTAATATTACAAGAATAGTACTTCCCTCATGGCCAATCACACCTAAAGGTAAATCAATTGCTTGAAAGAAGTTTGAAATGATTAAAACACCAATGACTGTTAATGAAAAAAATATATTTTGTTTAACAATTCTATTCATTCGTTTTGATAAAACCATTGTATCAGTGATTCGAACAAGATCATTTTTCATTAACACCATATCAGCCGTCTCAAGTGCAACATCAGTACCTTCTCCCATTGCAATACCTAAATCAGCGGTTGCAAGGGCAGGTGCATCATTAATGCCGTCTCCAACCATTGCTACTCTACGTCCAGCTTTCATTAATTTTTTAACTTCAGTAACTTTCTCATCCGGTAAACACTCAGCAATATAATGTTTAATACCAGTTTCATCTGCTACTGCTTTGGCTGTCAATTCGTTATCACCTGTTAACATAACAGTTTCAACGCCGCGTTCATTTAATTTTCTAATTGCTTCAACTGCATCTTTTCGTATTGTATCCTTAAGTGCATATAATGCAACAATCTCATTTTGGTAACTTACAAATACAACGGTTTTACCTCCACTTGCAAGCTCAGCAACGCTATCACCATAAAATGGATTTTTATTGTTACTTGCGATGGTTTCTTTTCCAATAAACCATTCTTCATTATTTATTGTACCAATAACACCTTTTCCAGAAATAGTTTTCACTTCTGTTGCATCAAAAGAAAATTTTTCTTGATTTAATTCATCTAAACTATAAGTGGTAATTGCACGAGCGAGGGGGTGTGTTGATTCACTTTCAATCGCGCCCACTGCATCATGAATCTTGTTAATATCATAATCTGGGTGCACTAACATGTCTGTTACAACAGGTGTCCCATTAGTTAATGTACCAGTTTTATCAAAAGTCATAATATCTATCTCACTTAAATTTTCTAAGTGAATACCGCCTTTAAATAATACATTATGCTTTGCACTATTTGAAATAGCTGATAATGTCGCTGGCATAACTGAAGCTACAAGCGCACAAGGTGAAGCAACAACTAAAAGTACTATTGCTCGGTATATACTTTGTTCAAGTGTCCAATCAAATAATAAATAAGGTAAAAACATCATAATCACAACAGCAATTAAAACAACCTTAACGTACGTTCCTTCAAATCGTTCAATAAACAACTGTTTTGGTGATTTTTCATCTTGGGCAGTTTGAACCATTTGAATAATTTTTTGAAAGACTGTTTCATGTGTCGGTTTTGTAATTTCAATTGTAATTGAACCATCTAATGCTACAGTACCTGCAAAAACATCATCATCAATTCGTTTAGTTAAGGGTAGAGATTCACCAGTAATTGCACTCTCATCAACAGCTGTACTACCTTTTATGATTCTTCCGTCTGCTGGAATGCGATCACTTGCTAAAATTAAAATTTGATCATTTACTTGTAAGTCTTCTACAGGAACAACTTTTTCACGACCATTAACTAATAAAATGGCTTCTTCAGGTTGAAGTTTCATAAGAGAAGATATCTCGTTATTACTTTTATTTAATGTATAAGTTTCTAATGCACCTGATAAAGCGAAAATAAAGATTAAAATAGCTCCTTCAGTCCAAAAACCAATAATTGAAGCACCTATTGCTGCTATAACCATAAGTAATTCAACATTTAATTCTTTGTTTTCAATTGTATCTAATATACCTTCTTTAGCTTGGGCATATCCACCAATCACAAAAGCAGTAATGTGTAATCCAGCCCATAAAGCTGGGTTATTCGGTTCGATTGATGATTTGAAAAGCCAAGTAATTAAAACGATTGCACCACTAAGCAAAGCGGCAATTAATTCTCTGTGCTCATATAACTTTGCCAAAAAAGAAGAACTTTTTTGTTCTTTGTCCGAATATTGCACAGTTTGCTTAATTTCTTTTGTTTGTAAAGACAAGATAAACACTCCATTCTAATTGATAATAGTTTTCAAACGAACAAACCTTATAACTAAGGTGTTTGAAAGGGTAATCGATAATTATTTTCATTTAGTTATTTATAATAATTATAATCTTCATACTTATTATAACTATAATAGAGTCAATAAGTCAATAGTTAAACACGGTTTTTATGTTGATTACGATTCTCAATTAGATATTTAAATAGAGGTTTGTTAAAAGTAATAAATAAGGTATAATAACAATGAATGCGTATTCATTGTGTGAAATAATTAAAAATATAATAGAATAATTACTTAAAGTATGAATTAAATATTTTAAATGAGGAGATGATTGTATGGAAAATATTATCTATATGAGTAATGAAGGTGTTTCAACTATTAGTATAAATCGCCCAAAGGCTTATAATGCATTAGATGTTCAAACACTTAATGAATTATTAGAAACAATTAAAATAATCAAAGAAAATGATGATAAAATGGTTATTTTAACTGGAGAAGGGCCAGCTTTTTCAGCAGGTGGCGATATAAATATGATGACAGAGATTACATCGGTAGAGGATTTTGGAGAAATGATGGATGTGATAACCGAACTAACATTAGAACTTTATTTATTACCAAAACTCGTTATTAGTGCAATCAATGGTTCAGCAGCAGGTTTAGGATTAAGTTTAGCACTTAATTCAGACTATATTATTGCTGAAGAAAAAGCAGAATTTGGAGTCTTATTTGCTGGAATTGGACTTATTCCTGATGGTGGAGGACATTTTCATTTAGAAGAAAGATTAGGTAGTCATAAAGCCAAACAATTCATTTGGGGCATGGAAAAAGTAAAAGGTGAAGATGCTCAAAATATGGGGTTAGCAGATATTATAACAAATAAAAGAGCTGTAATAGAAGCCAACGATTTAACTAAACGATTAAAGCACGCACCATTGCTTGCAATGATAGAATCAAAACAATTATTACATCAAGCGAAAAAAGGTAAATTACTTGCATATTTAGAAGCAGAAAAGCAAAGTCAAATTAAAATGGCTCAAACTGACGATCATAAAGAAGGGGTCCGTGCATTTTTAAACAAAGAAATGCCAAAGTTTAAAAGTAAATAATTTTTATTACCTAAGCCAAACAATTGATTAACAAAATTTAATTAGAAAACCTTATTTATCACTTATGATAGGTAAGGTTTTTTAATATAATAGAAAGTTTAAGCATAAGACTTGAAAGTCAGAGAAGGTCAGGTTATAATAAAGATGCAAGGTCAAAGATAGTCAAAGTCAAAAGAGAGACCTTGAATAAATTTTAAAAAATCTTAATTTTAAACAATTAATTTAAACTAAAAACCTTATAGGAGGAGATTACTAATGAAATGTCAACAGTGTGGAGTTAACCGTGCAACAGTAAATATGGCAATGCAATTTAATAATGAAAGAATGAACATGCATTTATGCTCTACTTGTTTTAATGATATAAAAAATCAAATGAATCAATCAGGTGATTTTTCAGGAGATATGTTCTCAAATCCATTTTTCCAAGGTCAAATGAATGGTCAAGGTCAAACAAGTAAGGGTAGTCGAGCACGTACACAAGAACCGCAACATGGTAATAACAATCATGGTTTGATTGATGAATTAGGAACAAATCTAACTGCACGTGCAAGAAATGGTCAAATTGATCCAGTTATCGGTCGTGACAATGAAGTAAAACGTATGATTGAAACATTAAATCGTCGAAATAAAAATAACCCAGTTTTAATTGGAGAACCAGGTGTTGGTAAGACAGCTATTGCTGAAGGATTAGCACTTAAGATGGTTGAAGGTGACGTACCATCTAAATTAATCAATAAAGAAGTCTATCTTTTAGATGTCGCATCGTTAGTAGCTAACACTGGAGTGCGTGGTCAATTTGAAGAAAGAATGAAGCAATTAATTGAAGAATTACAAAACAATCCAGAAGTTATTGTCTTTATTGATGAAATTCATTTACTTGTGGGAGCAGGAACAGCTGAAAGCTCACAAATGGATGCAGGAAATATATTAAAACCGGCTCTTGCTCGTGGTGATTTACAAATAATTGGAGCAACAACACTTAAAGAATATCGTCAAATTGAAAAAGATGCAGCGTTAGAGCGTCGTTTCCAACCAATTATCGTTAAAGAACCAACACATGAAGAAGCTTTATTAATTTTACAAGGTTTAAAAGATCGATATGAGAAATTCCATGAAGTCACTTACTCAGATGATGTATTAGAATCATTTGTAACTTTATCTAGTCGCTATATCCAAGATAGATTCTTACCAGATAAAGCAATTGATTTAATGGATGAAGTTGGTTCACGTCATAACTTAGCTAATGCGGAACAAGATTCAACAAAACTAGAAGCGAAAATGAAAGATATTGTCGCAGCAAAAGAAAAAGCGGCAGAACAAGAAGATTATGAAGAAGCAGCTAATTTACGTTATCAAGAAATACAATTACAAAAACAATTAGATAAAGCTAAAAATCAACCAAATGAGGTTAAAGAAAAAGTAACAGTAGAAGATGTTCAATTAATTGTTGAAGAAAAAACAGGAATTCCAGTGACAAAGCTACAATCTGAAGCTCAAGCACAGATGCGTGATTTAGCAGATAACTTACGCGAAAAAGTGATTGGACAAGATGAAGCAGTAGATCATATTGCTAAAGCTGTTAGAAGAAGTCGTGCAGGATTGAAATCGAAAAACAGACCAATAGGTTCATTCTTATTTGTAGGACCAACTGGCGTAGGTAAAACAGAGTTATCTAAAGTGTTAGCAGAAGAACTATTTGGAACAAAAGAATCTCTTGTAAGACTTGATATGAGTGAATATATGGAAAGACATGCCGTATCAAAAATTATTGGTTCACCTCCTGGATATGTTGGACATGAAGAAGCGGGTCAGTTAACTGAGACAATTCGTCACAATCCTTATTCAATTATTCTCTTAGATGAAATTGAAAAAGCACATCCAGATGTTCAAAATATGTTTCTACAAATCATGGAAGATGGTCACTTGACAGATTCTCATGGTCGAACAGTTAGCTTTAAAGAAACAGTTATTATTATGACAAGTAATGCAGGCACAGGAGCAAAAGAAGTAAGTGTAGGTTTTGAAAAGCAAGATGAAGCAGTCACACAACTTGAAGTGTTAAGTGACTTCTTTAAACCAGAATTCTTAAACCGTTTCGATTCAATTATTACGTTTAATGAATTATCTAAAGAAAACTTACTTGAAATTGTTGATTTAATGTTAGATGAATTAGTAGATAACATTGAAGATATCAAAATCAATATAAAAATAACAGATGCTGCCAAAGAAAAGTTAGTTGAATTAGGTTATGAACCTAAATTTGGTGCAAGACCATTACGTCGTGTGATTCAAAATCAAATTGAAAATCAGTTAACTGATTTAATTTTAGAGCATGACGAAGTAGATAATGTTATTGTAGATGTTAAAGATGAAGAGATTATTGTTGAATTAGCGTAAGAAAAATCCACTAGTAAATTTTACTAGTGGATTTTTTTGCCTTAAATGAAGTATATATTTATCGATAAACGATAAATATATATTGATAATCATAATATCGTGTGTTATAGTTTCATAATAAGTAACATAGAGGTGACGAACTTGCAAAAAAAAGATACAGGAAAATGGTTGAAAGCTATTATTTTGATGGCAACAGTTATTAGTATTGTTTTAGTGGCTATCCTTGCACCATTTCTCGGTAAGGAAATAATTAGCACTAATCCAGAATTAACGTTTTTATTTTGGCCAAGTTTGATCTTTATCTGGATAACAGCCTTACCATTATTCATTAGTTTCTATTTATTTTATTTAATTAGTCAAAAAATTATTGATGATAAGCCATTCGATGAAAAAAATGTTAATCGTTTAACAATAGTTAGTCGGCTAGCATTATTAGAGGCAGGCTTGTACTTATTTGCTTTAATAATGTTGATTATACTTAGTGTCTTTTATATTAGTTTATTATTAATTATTATTATAGTTATGTTTATTTCATTAGCTATGGCTGTAATAACGGCGATTTTAGCTCATTTAGTAGATAAAGCAAGACGGATTGAAATAGAAAATGAGCTGACGATATGAAAATTACAGTAAATTTGGATGTTATGTTAGCAAAAAGAAAAATGACGCTCACTCAACTATCAGAAGAAGTCGATATAACACTTGCAAATTTGTCAATCTTAAAAAATGGTAAAGCAAAAGCAATTCGATTTTCAACACTAGAAAAAATATGTGAAGTATTAGACTGTCAACCAGGTGATATTTTAGCATATGATAAGGAGTGATTTTAAATCAGAAAGTTTATAATCTTATTACTTTATGAGGCATATATTAGAAAACGTTATTTAGTTGCATTTATTATAATTATGTTAGGTGTATTTAGTCTGCTAGCTGATGCTTTTATAAATTCTCCACTAAATAAAAACGGAATGATAGAAGCATCATTTTCACTTGTAGGAACAGGTTATATTTTAATTTTTTCCGGACTTGTTTTAGCAACAATTATTAAAGTTATAACTTATATAAAATCACGTAAATATATTTAATAAAAAACATCTCATAACAAATTTGTTATGAGATGTTTTTTATTTGGAGTGATATATAGCTTCTAAAGCATCCTTTAAATCGGGATATTTAAATTGGTAGCCATATTCAATTGCTCTTTTAGGTAGAACATATTGACCTTTTGTAATTAATTGGCCCATTTCACCCATAACAAGTGTAATGGCTTCTTTGGGGACCATAAATACAGTTGGTCGATTAAGTGCATCGCCTAAACTAATTGTGAAGTCTTTATTTCTAAGTGGATTTGGTGCCGTTACATTTATCGGTCCTTTAACAAAATCATTTGTAAGTGCATAATAGATTAAATTGATTACGTCATCGATATGAACCCATGACATCCATTGTTCTCCATTACCAATTTTACCACCAATAAAGCTTTTAAAAACTTTATCCATAAGAGATAAAGCTCCATTATCACTATCTAAAATAATACCAAATCTTGTTCTAACTGTACGAATTCCAAAGTCTTCAGCAGCTAAAGCAGCATTTTCCCACTTTGCAACAACATCCGCTAAAAAATCTTTTGCAGGTAACTTAGTTTTTTCTGTAAATATTTTTGTATCAGACATACCATAGAATCCTACAGCACTCGCATTGACAAAGACGTTAGGTTTTTCATTCATCTTAGAAATGAGTTGTATTACTTTTTCAGTAATCTCTAATCGACTTTTTAAAATGTTAGCTTTTTTCTCATCTGTCCATTTACCAAAAATTGATTCTCCAGCCAAATTAATAACACCATGTATTTTTGGTAATCGATTCACGGGATAATCATAGCTAATAAAAGTGATATTAGCTGTATTTGGATGTTTTTTTGGACTACGTGTTAAAACATAGGTATGGTGATCATTTTCAATTAATTTTTCAATTAATTTCTGACCAATAAATCCTGTTCCACCTGTCATTAAAATATTCATAAAAACGCCTCCAGATACTTAATTTTAAAAAGTTCCTATATTCATGGTATGATACATACTAGGAGTGAGTCAATTGCCAATGATTACTAAAATAACGACACAGAAGAAAAGAAAAGATCGCTATAATATATTTATCGATAAAAAATATGCTTTTAGTGTCGATGAAGATGTGTTAGTTAAATATAAATTAGCTAAAGGACTTACACTTGAAGCAAGTGATATTATTGAGTTACTTGAAGCAGAGTCGCTTCAACAATCATACGTTACGGCGATCCACTATTTAAGTTATCGCCAAAGATCAAAAATGGAAATAAAACGACATTTATTGAAAAAGGAGATAGAGCCAGATCATGTTGAAATTGTTATGAATCGCTTAGATAAAGAAAATTTACTTGATGATTTGGCATTTGCAGAATCATTCGTTCGTGAACGAATTCGCCAAAAGAAAAAGGGTCCTAAGATGATTATACAAGAATTAATGGAAAAAGGCGTGTCTAAAAGTAATATAAATGAAGCAATTAAAATAATGACATTTGCTGATCAATATGAAACGGCTTTTCAATTTGCTCAAAAAAGAGCTGATCGACCAAAAAAAGAATCAAAAGAAAAACAAAAACAACAAATAAGAGCTGCTTTGATGCAGCGAGGGTTTGAAACAGAAGTGATAAGTGAAGTGATGCTAAATATAAATATGGATATTGATGAAGAAGCGGAACAAGAAGCAATTAACCACCATGGGGAAAAAATGTATCGTCGCTATTCAAAAAAGTTTTCTGGTTATGAATTAAGACAAAAATTAATGACAGCATTATATACACGTGGATTTAAAAAAGAACAAATCAATGAATTTATCGATAAAATACTAATTAATGAAGAGTGAGGAAATAATCATGACAAGATATAGTGATTTAACAATTGAACAATTAAGAGCAGAAGTAGGAAAATATAAAGAAAAAGCACAAAAAGCAGAACAACTAGGTAACTTAAGTGAAGTTGCAATTAATGAAAGAAAAGTACAAATGCTATTGTCGTATATGGCTTACCCTGAAGATTTTAAACCTGGAAAATCTTATGAGATCAGTGGTGATCCAGGATATACATTTAAAATTAACTACCTAGAAGGTGTGATGGCTTGGGGACACCGAGTTAATTTATTAAAAGAAACCTTAGAAAAAGAAGAAGCATTACCAATTTCATTACTTGGTGATGAAATTAAAGAAAAGTAATATAAATAATAAAAAACAGCAAAGCGTTAAAGTCTTTGCTGTTTTTATGTTGATGTATCATTAAAAGATAGCTTAGTTTGTAATTTATGCTCAGAAAAAATCCAACCAGTATAAGAACCTAAAATATTCATCTCGTTATCAATTTGAACCACAGCAACAAACGGATAATAGCCCTCGGTACGATATCTTAAGTCTGTTAAGCGAACTTCATCATAGCTATCATATTCAATAATTTCCCAGCGGTAAATTGGTGAAAAAGAGAGAAAGGCTGAAATATTCTTGTCTTGCTTAGCGCGTCTAATCAATTCAATATCTGGTAAAGGGATACGTTCAAATTCGTCATATAATTGAATATGACCATCAACAACAGTCCCTACAAAATATCGATCATTTGTTGAAATAGCTACACGCCAATTATTTTGTTTAATCGTAGGCGAGGTAGCAATAAATTGTGTGTCAGGAAAAAATTCTTTAATTGTTTTGACGATTTCTTTTTTATCAAAAAATCGTTTTATATAATAAAGAATAATAATTCCATAAATAATTAAGAACGTAGGACCAGGATTAGCGCCTAAGATCCAAGCAATAATTCCTGCGACATGAGCAAAGAAAATATATGAATCAAAAGTATTAATAAAACCATAGGCTACCCATTGCTTAGAAAAAGGTCTAAAAGCTTGTGTTCCATAAGCATTAAAAACATCAACAAAGACATGTAAAAACACAGCTAAGAATGTCCATAACCAAAGATGTAAGAAGTTAACTTCAGGCACAAAGAAGTAAATAATTAAAGGGATTAAAATCCCCCATAAAATAATAGCTGGGATAGAATGAGTAATCCCACGATGATTTCTTATGTAGATAGCATTATTTTTCAATTTTAGAATCGTATCAAAATCAGGTGCTTGCGAGCCAACTATCGTACCAACTAATACAGCATTAAACATGACTGGATCATTAGCAACAACCGGATCTAGTGTAGCCAAACCACCTAATGCAACACCCATAACAATATGTGTTCCCGTATCCATAGGGGCTAACCCCTTTCTTTAAACTAATATTCAATTTATTATTACTAACGTCTATTATTATAACATAAAATCAAGAGGTGTCTTATGATTAATAGTTTATTAAAAAATTTTAATTATTTACAATTTCAAGAAGACCTAGTTACTTGGTATGAAGAAAACAAACGAGACTTACCGTGGCGACAAACAAATGATCCATATTTAATTTGGATTTCAGAAATTATGCTCCAACAAACTCAAGTTGATACGGTCATTCCTTACTATAATAAATTTAAAGAAAAGTATCCCACAGTAAATGATATGGCTCAAGCAGATGAGCAAATGATATTGAAAGATTGGGAAGGACTAGGTTATTATTCTCGTGCCCGAAACTTACATAGTGCCGTTAAGGAAGTGGTAAGTAAATATGACGGCGTAATTCCTAAAAATTTAAAGCAGTTAGGAAGTTTAAAAGGCATTGGTCCGTATACACAAGGGGCAATAGCATCGATAGCTTTTAATAAGCCAGAACCAGCAGTTGATGGCAATGTTATGCGTGTATTATCACGCGTCTTATTAATAACAGATAATATTTCTGATACTAAAACAAGAAAGTTATTTGAGGAAATTATTTATAAAATTATTAGTCAAGAAAATCCATCAAGTTATAATCAAGGCTTAATGGAATTAGGTGCAACAATCTGCTCACCGAGAAGTCCTAATTGCTTACATTGTCCAGTTAGAGAACATTGTCGAGCATATGATAAAGGTATTCAAACTGAATTACCAATTAAAAACAAAGCTAAAAAACAAAGAGTTGAAAAATATGATGTTATTCTTTTAAGAAATAAAAATGGTGAAGTAGCTATTGAAAAAAGGCCAAATGATGGATTATTAGCTAATATGTGGCAATTTCCGATGGTACGAACCGATCAGATTAAAAATGAAAATATTGAAGAATGGTTTTATGCTGCTTACGGAATGAAGATTAATAAACAAGAAGAGCTTTTCAAGTTTAAGCATATCTTTTCACATATTATTTGGGATTTGACAGTAGTAGAAGCTGAGTTAGTTAAAGAAGATGCTAAAGAGCTAACATTTGTAAAAAAAGAAGCATTGATTGATTATCCTTTTTCTGTTTCACATATTAAGGTAATGAGATATTTATAAGTAAGAACACTTTTAAATCATTATTACTAACGCTATAATCAATATGAGGTGAAGACAATTAAAATCATTGCTAAAAAACATGATGCTTCATTCCATAGATCGTGGCAAGAAAATACCGTGCTAAGTAATAACGAGAGTGCAATCATTGGTGTAAATAATAAAACTAAAGTGATTCATAGTGATTTTAGTACAATCATGACTAAAAATCGAGCGTTATTTTATTTTCCTAAAAATAAATGGTTTAATATTATTCGTATAGATAAAGCAAAAAAACCTTATTATTATTGTAATATAAGTTCACCAATAAAAAGGCAAAATAAGGATTTAATTTATATTGATTATGACATTGATATTACCGTAGATAAAAACTATAATTATAAAATTTTAGATATGGATGATTATGAAGTAAATCGATCTTTATATAATTATTCAGATGAATTAGAAGAACAATTAAACAAAAGCTTAGAAGAATTAATCCAGATCATTAAAAATAAACAACTAATTTTTTCAAAAAAAGAACTTGAATATTATTATAATTTATATGAAGTTAAAAAAAGAAGGACGTTTGATTGAATGAATAGTGTTAAACAATATTTAAAGTTTGTAAAACCGTATACGTGGCAAATAATCGGAACAATTATAATTGGTATCTTAAAATTTGGTATACCTCTATTAATCCCATTAATTTTAAAGTATGTGATAGATAATATTATTGGTGGAGAGATGGCTACTGATGAAAAATTAACTAATTTATTTTGGTTAATGGGAATATCATTTGGAATATTTTTAATTCTAAGACCACCTATAGAATATGCAAGGCAATATTTAGCACAATGGACAAGTAGCAAGATATTATATGATATTAGAGATATGTTATTTGATCATTTACAAAGATTAAGTTTAAAGTATTATTCAAATACTAAAACAGGTGAAATTATTTCACGTGTTATAAATGACGTTGAACAAACTAAAAACTTTGTTGTAACTGGTTTAATGAATTTATGGTTAGATTTATTTACGATTTTAATTGCATTAACCATTATGATGACAATGAATATAAAATTAACATTAGTTTCAATCATCTTGTTCCCTTTCTATGGATTTGCTGTTAAATACTTTTATTCTAGACTTAGAAGTTTAACTCGTGACCGTTCACAAGCATTGGCAGAAGTGCAAGGTCATTTACATGAACGCGTTCAAGGTATACCCGTTACGCGAAGTTTTGCATTAGAAGATTATGAACAAAAAGAATTTCAAGAAAAAAATGGTAACTTTTTAACTAAAGCTATTGATCATAGTAAATGGAATGCTAAAACATTTGCAGTCACGAATACAATTACAGATTTAGCGCCCTTAATTGTAATAACTTTTGCAGCATATCAAGTGATTCAAGGTAGTTTAACTATTGGTACAATGGTTGCCTTTGTTGCATATTTAGATCAAGTTTATAATCCGCTTAGAAGACTTATAAACTCATCTACAGTGCTTACTCAATCGATTGCTTCAATTGATCGTGTTTTTGAATTGGTTGACGAACCTTATGATATTAAGGATAAAGCTGATGCAGTTGAATTAAACAGAGTTTCCGGTCATGTAACATTTGAAAATGTTGAATTTTCTTATGATGAAGCGGATGGATCAGTCCTTAAAAATATTAATTTAGAGATTGATAATGGCGAGACAATTGCTTTTGTCGGTATGAGTGGTGGTGGTAAATCAACTTTAATTAGTTTAATACCACGTTTTTATGACGTTACTGGAGGAAGCATAAAAGTCGATGGTCATGATATTAAAGATGTTAAACAAAGATCTCTTAGAGATAATATTGGAATGGTTTTACAAGATAATATTTTATTTAGCGAATCGATTGCAACAAATATACGAATGGGTAAACCGACAGCAACTGATGAAGAAGTTAGGCAAGCAGCTATAGCAGCTAATGCTCATGAATTTATTGAATCTTTACCATTGAAATATAACACATTAGTTGGTGAAAGAGGCGTTAAGCTATCAGGCGGTCAACAACAGAGAATTGCTATTGCTCGTGTGTTTTTAAAAAACACACCAATTCTTATCTTTGATGAAGCAACTTCAGCACTAGATTTAGAGAGCGAACAAAACATTCAAATCACTATGGAAAAACTTGCATCAGAAAGAACGACCTTTATTGTAGCTCACCGTTTAGCAACCATAACCTACGCAGACAGAATTGTCTTAATTGAAGAGGGTGAAATTAAAGAAGAGGGTACGCATGATGAATTAATGGCGAAAAAAGGCTACTATTATGATTTATATCAGATTCAACATTTAGATAATTAATTGGAGGAGAATAAAAATGACAATTGAAATAGGAAAAAAAGCACCAGATTTTAAATTGCTTAATCAAGATGCAGAAGAAGTATCACTTTCAGATTACAAAGGGAAAAATATTGTTTTATATTTTTATCCAAAAGATATGACACCAGGTTGTACAACTCAAGCTTGTGATTTTCGAGATAACTACGAAGCATTTAAAGAAAATAATACTGTTGTTTTAGGTGTAAGCCCTGATCCTGTAGAACGTCATACAAAATTTATTGAAAAACATGAACTACCATTTACTTTATTAGTAGATGAAACACATGAAGTAGCTAATTTATACAATGTTTGGCAACTGAAAAAAACATTTGGTAAAGAGTATTACGGAATTGTTCGCTCTACTTTTATTATCGATGATCAAGGTATTTTACAAAAGGAATATCGCAATGTAAGAGTGAAAAATCATGTAGAAAAAACATTAGATTATATAAAAGATAATCTAAATAAATAACGTATTAAATAGATAAATATTGTTGTAACAGTGTTTGATAAGCTATTTCATTGACACTTTAGCTCAATAGAGTGTAAACTAAGATTAGAAACATTATTAATTAATAATTTATCTATTGAAAGCGAGGTGCATGACGTGGAAAACGAAAAGTTGCAGACAGCGATTAATACGTTAAAAAATTCTGGTGTGCGTATTACACCACAGCGTCATGCGGTTCTTGAGTACTTGTTAACGTCAATGACTCATCCGACAGCTGATGATATTTATAAGGCGTTAGAAAGTAGTTTCCAAATATGAGTGTAGCGACAGTATATAATAATTTACGTATTTTAAGTGAGATTGGATTAGTTCGTGAATTATCATATGGAGATGACTCAAGCCGTTATGATAGTAATATGGATGATCATTATCATATTGTGTGTGAAGATTGTGGAAAAGTGGTTGATTTCCATTATCCAAAGCTCAGTGAAATTGAATCATTGGCTCAACGTGTAAGTGGTTTTGAGATAAACGAACACCGTTTAGAACTATATGGTAAATGTAAAGCATGTAAAACCGAAAAAGCAGTTCAACATTAAAAAAAGACTCTTAAATAGAGTCTTTTTTTAATTGGACTTTTACCCATTTTCTAACGCTATTTATTAACCAAATAGAAGTGGCTTTTTGAAGCATGTTTTTAGTAATGATATTTTCTTTAATTATTTGATTCTCAAGTAAAACTTCCCGGTATGTGCCAGGTAATAATCCAGAACTGACAGGCGGTGTAATTAATTCATTATTATATTCTATTACTAGATTCCCGATTGTAAACTCAGTTACTTCATTGTTTTGATTCCATAAAACAACATCAAAGCTGTTTTTATAATCTGATTTTAAGTCGTCATAAATATCTCTATTTGTAGTTTTATGGTAAAGAAAAATATTGTTTTTATCAATTGGCTTTTTTGCAAGACTAACTTTTTTAATCTCATTATCAATTACTAAAGGAGTCGAAGTAATTGTTATATCTCCTAAAGAATTAACTAATAATCTAATGCGTAACTTTTCTGATGAATTCTTTTTAGCAAGTAATTTTAATTTTTTATCAATGTGATCGATATCTACTTTAAAATTAAAATATTCTGCTGATGACTTTAATCTATTTAAATGAGCCTTATAGGCAACAAAATTACCTTGATACAATCCAAAGGTTTCGATTAAATCAAAATCTTTTTGAGAAGCATTAAGGATTTTTGCTTTAGTAAATGCTTCATTGTATTCATCGTCTGCATTTGATAAGTGTGTGATACCTCCACCAACATCATATCTAGCATGTTCATTTTGCTTATTTATTGAGACTGTTCGAATTGGTACATTGAATGTAGCTTCTTTTTTCGGTGTAATAAAACCGATTGTTCCACTATAAATTTGCCGGTTTCGGTTTTCTAATTGATTGATAAAATTAATTGTTTCAATTTTTGGAGTGCCAGTTATTGATCCACAAGGAAACAACTGAGTGAATATATCAGATAACTTTTTATTTGATTTCAATTTAGCTTCGATTGTGGAAGTCATTTGAAATAGAGTAGGAAAAGTACTAATTTCAAAGGGTTTTTTTACATTAATTGAATTAGGATTAGATATGGTCTTTAATTCATTAATCATTAAGTCAACAATCAACTGGTTTTCTAATTTATCCTTAGTAGAATTTTTTAACTCCTCTTTAAAAATTCGGTCTTCAAAAGAGTTCTTACCTCTTTCTTTAGTACCTTTCATTGGCTTTAAAGTGATCAAATCTGTTTTTAAATCGAAAAATAACTCTGGTGATAAAGATAAAATATCAACATTTTCAAGAGATAAATAGCAACTATAATCTGCTTGTTGTTTTTCTTTTAAAGTTTTATAATATGCATAACTGTCGCCTTTAAATTTTGCGTTTAATTGAAGAGTATAATTAACTTGTTTGGTTTGATTAAGTTGAAAAGCATTTTTAATTTCATCAAAAGCTTGGTTATATTCATCTTGAGTTATCTCAGGCATCCAGTTGCTCACTTTAAAATTATTTTGTTTTTTGGGTACTTCTGTACTTGATTCATCAAAAATACCAAACCAAATAAGCGGAAACTCATCTCGAGCAAATGAATTAACAGGTAAAAAAGCTGCTGAAGCTTCATAAGAAAGAAAGCCAGCTGCATAATAACCATTGTTTACAGCTAGCTCAACTTGATTTAAAATATCAATCACTTTTTTAGGCTCATTTGTTTGTAGTATTTCAATTGGATTTTGAAATATTTTTTGTTCACGTTGATCTGTGTTAAGGTTTAAAAAATCAAATTGAAGAAATGGTGTTTTAAACAAATTAATCTTCACCTCTATTTCTCAGCTTGATCTGCTTGTTTTTGATATTTTCGTTTATTATATTTTTCGTCAAATTCAATACCTTCTAAATTTTCATCTAGTGTTAATGGTTGTTTACAATGCATGCAGGCATCAACTCTTCCAAGCATTTTAGTTGGTTTTTCACAGGTTGGACAAATAATAGGGACAGCTTTGGTTGATAATAGACCAATCCATAAATAAATAGCCGTACTTAATAAAATAGCAAGAACACCTAAAATAAATAATGTAATCATTAACCATTCTGTAGATTTAAATATTAACCCCACATACATAATGATAAAACCTATAAAAATTAAACTTAAAGCGAATGTTCTAATTTTATTAATTTTACTCGAATATCTTATTTTTGGTTCACTCATTAAATAATCCTCCTCATTAAAAACTATATTACATAGTAAAGTATAACACGAAAGAGACAATCGATTCATTCAATAATACTTTAAAAGAACGAATCGATACTTTTTTTAAAAAGAGCTTTTTAATCTGAATAGTCTTAATATTTGTACTGTTGCTTAAAGCAAAAAATAATCGTATAATAAGTGAAATGCTTTAAATGACGTGTTTCTGTCGGATTAATTACTATGTAAAGGGTTTAAAAAATAAGGAGGCGAATATTTTGAAATTCAATAAAATAATTGGTGTATTAATTTTAGCATTCATATCAACTCTACTTGTCGCATGTGGTAGTTCAGGTGATGATGCTAAGGGAGATGGGGGTGGCGAAGCTCGAGTGGCCATCGGACCGATTGGAAGTGAATCTAATTACATTTCAAAAATTATGTTAGAAGCTCATGGTGTAGAAAATTATAAAGAATATGAAGAAGGTTTTAGTGATGCATCTGATTTAGTTCAAGATGGTAACATCGATGTAACAATGGGTGTTTTAGGATTACCTAATGGAAGTATCGAAAGCTTACAAGCATCAACAGGTGATGTCGTTATGCTTGGTTTAGAAGATGATGCAATTAAAGAAATTGAAGAAAAATCAGAGTATAAACGTCATACAATTGAAGCAGGAAGTTATGACTTTATTGATGAAGATATTGAAACAGTAGCTGCTTACGCTGTGTTAGTAGCAAATACAAACACAATTGACGATGAGTTAGCTTATGAGTTGGCAAAAACAATGATAGAAAAATCAGCAGATATTACTCACGCACAAGCTGAAGATATAACTTTAGAAAATGCTTTAAATGGTTCTGAAGGTATGCCGATTCATCCAGGTGCAAAAAAATATTATGAAGAACAAGGGTTGACAATTGATCATCCTGTAGCAGAAGTTTCAGCGACAGCAAATGATCGTAAAGCTGAATATACGATAGGTTCTGGAAGCCAAGGGGGAACATACTATCCACTAGGAGGAGAAATAGCTACGGTTTGGAACAACAATTTAGATACTAATTATACAAACGTAGAAACAGGTGCATCTTTAGAAAATCTTGGTCAAATAAATAATGATGATTTAGATTTAGGGATGACAGTGAACAGTACTTTCTTAAATGCCTTGAATGGTGAAGGTGACCTAGGTAATGAAGATTTAGAAAATATTGCATTTATTGGACACATTTATCCAGAAGTAGCTCAAATTGTTGCAAGAGAAGGTTCGGGTTATAAAACCTTAGGTGATTTAAAGTAAATTTAACTAAATAATAATTACAGAAAGAAAAGAGACACTGTTCTCTTTTCTTTCTTTATTCAATCTTACGAAATTAATAACCAGGAGGTGGATAAAGTGACAAAAAGCACAAAAAATACGACTGCTCAAGAGATGTTAGAAAAATACGATCGTGAAAGTAATTATCGTACTAATATTGGTCGCTGGGCTTGGATAGTCACATTTATAGGAGTTGCATTTACAATCTTCCAACTATACGTTGGTTACTTTGGTACATTACCATCACAGAAACAAGGTGCTGTACACTTAGGAACAGCGTTAGGTCTAGTTTTTTTGCTTTATCCTGCTAGAAAAGAATTAATTAAAAAAGAAAAAACAATACCATGGTATGATATTATATTAGCTTTTACAGCAATGTTTGTAACTTACTACAAAATACTTCAATTTGATGAATTAAGACAAAGTAGAGTATTAGGTTATGATTCGGTGGAAACATTAATTTCAGTTATAGGAATTATATTATTATTAGAAGCAACACGAAGAACTGTTGGTCTACCAATTGTCATTGTAGCTTTAACAATGATTGCTTATGCATTATTTGGCGATTTAATCCCAACACAACTTCTTTCACATAAAGGGTTTGATTATTCTAGAATAACAAATGTATTGTGGTTTCAAGATAGTGGTGTGTTCGGAACGCCTATTCAAATCTCAGCTAAATTTATTTATTTATTCCTATTCTTCGGTGTGATGTTAGTTCATACAAATATAGGTAAATTCTTTAATGATCTGGCATTTTCATTAACCGGAAGATTTACAGGTGGTACTGCAAAAGCTGCTGTTGCCGCTAGTGCTTTACAAGGTATGGTGTCAGGAAGTTCTGTAGGAAATACAGTTGCTTCAGGTTCATTTACGATACCAATGATGAAAAATGCTGGTTTCAAACCTGAATTTGCCGCTGGTACTGAAGCTTCAGCATCAACAGGTGGACAATTAATGCCTCCTATTATGGGTGCAGCAGCATTTATTATGATGGATTATGTGGGAGTATCATACTCAGTTATTATGTTATCTGCATTAATACCTGCTATTTTATATTTTACAGGTATTTTTATAGGGACACATTTTGAAGCAAAAAGATTGAATATTTTAGGGTTACCTAAATCACAATTACCAAACTTTAAAACACTGATGTTGAAAAATGGATTTATGCTTTTACCACTTATTTTAATTATTGGTACTGTTATGATAGGTTATACACCACAAAGAGCAGCAATTATCGGTATAGCTACCGCTTATTTAGTAAGTTTAATTCGCAAAGACACTCGTTTATCCTTTAGAAAGTTAATTGATGTTTTTGAGCAAGGTGCACGTGTAGCTTTACCTGTTATTGCAGCTGTTGCAACTGCAGGAATTATCGCAGGAGTTGTAAGTATAACTGGTTTAGGAGCGAAGTTTGCAGCAGGTATTATTTCATTATCAGGTGGTAGTTTATTCTTAGCACTTATATTTACAATGGTTGCTTGTATTGTCTTAGGAATGGGTCTACCTACAACAGCAAACTACGTGGTAACTGCAACAGTTGCAGCACCAGCTCTTATTAATGGATTTGATTTACCGCCGATTTCAGTTCATATGTTTGTATTTTACTTTGGTATAGTAGCAGATATTACACCACCAGTATCACTAGCAGCCTATGCTGGAGCTGGAATTGCAAGAGCTAATCCATTTAAGAGTGGTATTGGAGCTGTCAAATTAGCAATTGCAGCATTTATCATCCCTTATATATTTATTTATAATCCTATCTTAGTGTTAGTTGACGCAACAATATTTACTGTCATCACTGGAGTGACGACCGCTGTGTTAGGTATGGCTGGTATAAGTGGTGCTTTAATTGGATACTTTAATAATAAAACAACAATCATTGAAAGAATCATGTTATTTGCTGGTGGTTTATTCTTAATTGTTCCAGAATTTTTAAGTAGTTTAATCGGAATTGTTATTTTAGTAGCAGTTTGGATCATGCAAAGTAAACGTCCAAAAGAGTATAGTGAAGACAATAGTAAAAAAGTTGCTCAAATTTAATAATTATATTTCTATCAAGTGCATAACATCATTTAATATGTTATGCACTTTTACTGTATAATGAATAATAAAGGAATAAAAATTTATTACTAAAGGAGCTAACATTGTTTAAAATTAAAGATGAAGTAAAATTAATCGCGATTGATATGGATGGTACATTGTTAAATGAAAATCATGAACTTAGCCCGTATACAAAAAGTGTTATTAAACGTGCTCAAGAAAAAGAAATTCATATTGTACTTAGTACAGGACGTCCGCTTGTTTTATGCTATGATTATCATCAAGATTTAGCTTTAAAGACGGATATAGTTACTGCCAACGGTGCACAAATATGGACGCCAAATAAAAAGATTATAGCAGAATATACATTTGACAGTAACATAGCAGAAGAATTATGGCATTATGGTAATTTGAATAACCACTATATGTGGATGGTTGCAACGAACGAAATGTTTAGAAATAGTTCTCGACCATCACTATTTCAAAATTATGATTGGATAAAATTAGGTTTTGGAAGATTATCTTCCGAAGAAAAATCAATCATTTGGGAGAAACTAATTAAAATATCAGATTTAGAAATTACAAGTTCATCAAAATATAATGTTGAAGTTAATCCTAAAAATGTTAATAAAGCTAATGGCTTAAAAATAGTTACTGAACGTCTAGGGATAAGTTTTGATAATGTTATAGCAATCGGTGACAGCTTAAACGATAAAACAATGCTAGAAGCAGCACAAATTGGTGTAGCAATGGATAATGCTATTCCTGAAATAAAAGAATTAGCCGACGTTATTACTGATTCTAACCAAAATGATGGCGTTGCTAAAGTTATTAATCATGTATTAAAAGAACAAGGCTAATTATAATTGCGCAAGCTTTCAATATTTTCAGAAAAATAGTATAATAAGAGTATAGTTGAAAGGAGATGTTATTATGTCTTTTTCTCGTGGACGTAAAGAACCTTTACCAGAAGTTGAAACAAATATATGGTCTTGTACAAGTGATGAGTGTCAAGGTTGGATGCGCGAGTCATTTAGTTTTAACGAAACACCTAAATGTCCTCTTTGTCAATCCGAAATGAAAGAAGAAGTAAAAATGCTACCTAAATTAGGTTAATACCTGATGATATAAATCTCAAAAAGCAGTGAATTTAATAAAATTAAATTCACTGCTTTTTGTAGTATATATTTAATAAAGATGGTATTATATAAATATGTAAACGCTATCAATAAATGGAGGGATATTATATGAGGTACGCTAATCCAAATACGAAAGATGCAATTGTTCATTTCAAAGAGAGTTATGATAATTTTATAGGTGGTAAGTTTGTACCACCTGTCAAAGGAAATTATTTTGATAATATATCACCAGTGACAGGGGAAGTTTTTTGTAAAATCGCCCGTTCTACTAAAGAAGATATCGAATTAGCACTTGATGCAGCTCATGAGGCAAAAGATGCGTGGGGTGAAACATCGCCAGCTGAAAGAGCGATTATTTTAACAAGGATAGCAGATATAATGGAAGAAAATTTAGAATTATTAGCTGTTGCCGAAACATGGGATAACGGGAAAGCAGTGCGTGAGACTCTAAATGCAGATATACCTTTAGCGATTGATCACTTCCGTTATTTTGCTGGAGCAATAAGAGCTCAAGAAGGTGGTATCAGTCAAATTGATAAAGATACCGTTGCTTACCATTTTCATGAACCTTTAGGTGTTGTTGGACAAATTATCCCATGGAACTTCCCAATCTTAATGGGAACATGGAAAATAGCTCCAGCTTTAGCAGCAGGAAATTGTATTGTCTTAAAACCTGCTGAACAAACACCAGCATCAATAATGGTATTAATAGAACTAATTCAAGATATATTACCACCAGGTGTCTTAAACATTGTTAATGGTTTTGGTGTAGAAGCAGGTAAACCTTTAGCTTCAAATTCACGTATCTCTAAAATTGCATTTACTGGAGAAACAACTACAGGTCGACTGATTATGCAATATGCAACCGAAAATATAATACCTGTTACATTAGAATTAGGCGGGAAGTCACCCAACATATTCTTTAAAGATGTGATGGATGAAGATGATGGTTTCTTAGACAAAGCTATTGAAGGATTTGTCATGTTTGCTTTAAACCAAGGTGAAGTTTGTACATGTCCTTCTCGAGCATTGATTCATGAATCAATCTATGACGAATTTATCGAACGAGCACTCGAGCGTGTTAAAAAAATTAAAATCGGTCACCCACTTGATACTGAAACAATGATGGGAGCTCAAGCATCAACGGAACAATTAGAAAAAATAAAATCTTATCTTGAAATAGGAAAAGAAGAAGGTGCTGAATTACTTATTGGAGGTAACATCAATGAATTATCTGGAGAATTAGAAAATGGATATTATGTTGAACCGACAATATTTAAAGGACATAATAAAATGAGAATTTTCCAAGAAGAAATTTTTGGACCTGTATTATCAGTAGCTACATTTAAAGATGACGCTGAAGCGTTAGAAATTGCTAATGATACTTTATATGGTTTAGGTTCAGGCGTTTGGACACGTAATATTGATAAAGCATATCGATTTGGTCGTGGCATTCAAGCAGGTCGTGTCTGGACTAACACATATCATCAATATCCAGCTCATGCTGCATTTGGTGGTTATAAAAATTCAGGTATTGGCCGTGAAAACCACTTGATGATGTTAAGTCATTATCAACAAACTAAAAACATGTTAGTAAGTTATAGTGAAGGGGCTCAAGGTTTCTTCTAAAAGGTGGTGAAAAGAATGGTTGAACGTGTTATAGCTACAGAAGCTGCGCTTGAATTAATTGAAAAATTAAAAAGCATACATGGGCCATTAATGTTTCATCAATCAGGCGGATGCTGTGATGGAAGTGCACCAATGTGTTATGAAAATGGTGAATTTAAAGTAGGTAATTCTGATTTATTACTTGGTAAAATAGGTGATTCTCCATTTTATATTGCTAAAGATCAATATGAATATTGGAAGCATACTCAATTAATTATCGATGTTGTTCCAGGTAGAGGAGGGATGTTTTCACTAGAAGGTCCCGAAGGAAAGAGGTTTCTTACAAAATCTCGTGTCTTTACTGAAGAAGAGTTAAGTGTACTATAACAGATGAAAGTCCAAGATGAAAAGTCGCTAATGTTCATATTTAGCGACTTTTTATCTGTTATATGATACAATTGTAAAAAGAAGTTTTAAGAGAAAGGTAAGGTGTTATTTATGAAAAAGCAAATTGAATACTTTGTAAGAGGGTACACGGGACTTGGTGAAGTTAATTATATTGAATCTAATATTAAAGAGATAAAAGATGTATATATATTAAAAGCAGCAAATGAGAAAACAGCAACATTATTTTTAAAACAATTTATTAATATATTAGATGATAAATATACTGTTGAAGTAATAAAAAACCCAGATTATGCTGAAGCACTAGATGGCGTTATAGTTCGAAATAAATCGCTGGCTATCTTAACGACTCCTTTTATAAAATACGTGTCAAGTCACTCGCATTTAATTGATTTAACTAAATACACAAAATTACCTATCAAATTTATTGCTAAAAAACGGAAAGAAATAATTGAGTCTACAATTGACTATTTTTCAAAAAGTTTAGAATGTCATAAAGAAATTGAAAAAATTCATAAAAAAGATATGAATTTCGAGATTGCTGATCAACTAAAAAATGATTTTATAGAAGAAAAAATTCAATCATATCCTAACTTAGATAAACAAGCACATACATATATAAGAATGTTTGGAACAAATACATCTGAAGGTATTGTTTCTTGTGTAGATAATTTACTTGAGCCTATTGAAAATCATGTATTTTTAAAAGGAGCACCCGGAACAGGGAAATCACATTTTATGAAACAAGTATCAGAAGAAGTTATTAAAAAAGGTTATGATGTCGAAGTGTATAAGTGTAGTTTTGATACTAGAAGCATTGATATGATTATTATTAGAGAGATGGGCTATTGTTTATTTGATAGTTCTTCCCCACATGATTATGATCCGTCGCAAAGAAATGACTATATGATAAACTTATTAGAAGTTGCTAGTAAAAAAGATTATGCTAAACAGAATGAATCTACTATTAAAGAATTAAAAGCGAATCATGATCGATCGTTTAATAATGGTTTAATTGAATTAGCTAAATTACAAGAATTAGCTGGCTCTATAGAAAATAGTGAAATTAAATTAACAAATGATGAAGTTAAAAGTATTTTAGCTGATTATACAGTAAATTATTAAATAAAAGATTGCAATTATTCAGAATATATTGTAAAATTAAACAAATATAGAAGTTCTATTATCTAAAATTAGGAGGTGGATAAATTGGTAACTGTAAAATTATTAAAGCCATATTATATTAAGATGAGTGAGGATTATATTAGGGTGATACTGGCATATCAATATTTTTCATTATTAATAAATAATCAAGTTTACCATTTTATTCCCGTTGAAGGTAAAGAAATTAGGATAAATAGAAAAACTAAACAAGTTGTTAACACTGAAACAAAATTTGCTTTTCAAAAAGGGAATGATACTATTTATATTACGATGAAAAAGCTAACTTCATTAACTGATTTTATGGATCAATTAACGGATATAGTCGAACCGTATTATATAAATCGCCCTGACCAACCAATGGTTGATGAAGCTAATGATTTAATCAAAAATTTAGAAAAAAATAATATATTACATTTAATTGATCAAGCTCTTGACAATAAAGATGAAAGAAGCTTTAATGAGCTAATTAAATTGTTATAAAAAATTCACTCTATTAAAGAGTGAATTTTTTATTTTCTTGCATCAATTAAAATATCAGTTACTTTTTCGACGACAAA
>Ga0079226_10000677_pt1 | contig 24639 bp, 22 predicted proteins | sample Poulit2014_FD_76345 | JGI IMG/M metagenome (GOLD analysis project Ga0079226, IMG submission 76345) | Agricultural soil microbial communities from Georgia to study Nitrogen management - Poultry litter 2014 | ecosystem: Environmental > Terrestrial > Soil > Agricultural land | place: USA: Georgia...
CCCGCTGCAGACGCTGGCGGCCGCCTGGCCGCAGCTGGGCCTGCCGCACATCGTGCTGCTCGGGCTGACCGCGTTTCTCGGCTGGCTGCTGGTGACGCTGTGGCTCAGCATCCGTTTGATCCGGCGCTGGCTGCGCTGGATCGACCGCCGCAAGGCCTGATTGTCATGTAATTGCGTGCTGCATCGGGCGGATTAATCGGAGTGCAGCGGCCACAGGCGCGCGGCACCGCGCACGCCGGAGGCATCGCCATGACGGGCGGCGCGCAGCGGCGTGACCACCCGCTCAGTGAAGGCGTAGGCATGCCAGCGCCGTGGCACTTCGCGATACAGCGCAGTGATGCGCGACAGCCCGCCGCCAATCACTATGACTTCCGGATCCAACATGTTGATGAGCTGCGCGAACGCCCTGGCCAGGTGTTCGTACCAGGCCTGCAGCACCGCCTGGGCAAGGCCGTCGCCGGCCGTCGCCTGGGCGACGATGGCCTGCGCGTCAACGGCGCTACCGCCGCGGCGGCGATGCGCAGCCACGAGGGCCGGGCCGGAGAGCCAGGTTTCCAGACAGCCATGCAGGCCGCACCAACACCTGGTGGCCAACTGTTGCTCGGTGGCAGTGGCCCACGGCAGCGGTGTATGCCCCCATTCCCCGGTCAGGCCGTTTGGGCCGGCAAGCAGGTGCTGATCCACCACCAGGCCGCCGCCGACACCGGTGCCCAAGATAACCGCGAACACGCTGGCCGCCCCGGCGGCGGCGCCGTCATGGCTCTCCGACAACGCCAGGCAGTCGGCATCATTGGCCACCAGTAGTGGGCGCTGCAGTGCCGCCTGCAAATCCTGTGGCAGCGGCTGGCCGTTGAGACAGCGGGAGTTGGCATTGCGCATAAGCCCGCTGGCCGGCACGACGCTGCCCGGTGTGCCAATGCCAACCGGCAGCGCCTGGGCGCCGGCATCCGCCTCCAGCGCCGCAACCAACTCAACAATGGCGGCAATCGTCGCTGCGTAGTCATTTTGCGGGGTCGACACGCGGCGCTCGGCGCGCACCTGATCAGCGCCGTCAAGCACAATGCCGGCAATCTTGGTGCCGCCGAGATCAATGCCCAGGCGCAGACTCATGCCGCCACCTTATTCGCTTCAGGATCCTATGCAAGCGCCGCTGCCAGCAGCGCCCCGCAGTCGCCATCGAACTTGTCGTCCAGCAGTTCATCCGCGCGCGTCTTGCCGCGGTTGATGGCCGCCAGCGGCAGGCCCTGCTTGGCGGCCGCACGGGCGAAGCGAAACCCCGACCACACCATCAGGGACGAGCCGACCACGAGCATGGCATCGGCCTGCTCCAACTGCTGCCAGGCGCGCGCGATCAGGGCCTTGTCTACGACCCCGCCGAAGAACACCACATCGGGCTTGAGCACGCCGCCGCAGACCGGACAAGGTGGCACGTTGAAGGCTTGATAGTCGACTGCGCCCAGTTCCACGTCGCCATCCGGGCGCAAGGCAGTCGCCGTGCTCTGCCAGTCCGGATTGGCAGCCTGCAACAGCTCCTGCACCCGGCGTCGGCTGTAGCGGGTCGCGCAGTGCAGGCAGATGACCCGATCCAGGCGGCCATGCAGATCAATCACGTCGCGGCTGCCCGCCGCCGCATGCAGACCGTCGACGTTTTGCGTCACCAGGGCGACGACCCGCCCCTGCTCCTGCAGGCGCGCCAGCACCCGGTGGGCCGCGTTCGGCGCGGCGCGCGCCACATGCTGCCAGCCGATCATGCTGCGCGCCCAGTAGCGCTTGCGTTCGGCCGCGCTGTTGATGAAAGTCTGGTGCAGCATGGGCTCGGCCCCCTTCCACTCGCCTTCCGCATCGCGATAATCCGGAATGCCCGAGGACGTGCTGATGCCGGCGCCGGTGAGCACGAACAGGCGCTCGTGGCGCTGCATGAAGGCGCGCAAACGTGCCACGGTGTCGCCATCCGCTACGCCCTGGGGTCGACTGGCGGCGGCAGTAGCGGCTGCCCGCGTGGCCGATGTGGCAGTGTCCGGCGCGTGTTCCTGCTGGCTCATGTCAGGCTGCCTCGGCACAAACTAGCCACTCGGTGAAGGTGAAGGCGGGCGTGGCTTCATCTGGCGCCGCATGCGTCTCGCTTGCCACCTGCCGCCACTGCGACCAATCGATCTGCGGAAACCAGGTGTCGCCGGTGAAGCGGCCATGGATGCGGGTCAAATACAGGCGCTGCGCATGTGGCAGCGCCAGGGCATAAACCTGCGCGCCGCCGATGACCATGAGCTGGTCGGCGTGCGCGGCGGCGGCCAGGGCGCGCGCCTCGGCCAGCGAGGCCACCCGCTCGCAGCCGGTGGCGGCAAAACGGCTGTTGCGGGTCAGCACCAGATTGCGCCGCTGCGGCAGCGCGCGGCCGATGGCGGTATGCGTTCGCCGGCCCATGAGAATGGGTTTATGCAGCGTCTTGCGCTTGAAATGCTGCAGGTCGGCGCGCAGGTGCCAGGGCATGGCGCCGTTGGCGCCGATCAGGTCGTTTTCATCGAGCGCCGCGATCAACGCTATTTCCGGCGTGGCGGCAACTGCAGGTTCGCTGTGATGTGCGGGCATGGTGAAGCGGGCAAACGAATGGGTGCACGGGAATTGTACTGCCTTTGCCGGCAGTCGGTTGGGCCGGCGTGGTGCCCCGGCGCCTGCCTGCGGCGCTCGGCGGCTCGGGTGTGCGGGCACCAGGCAGCACGCTCGGCCCGTATCTGACACAGGTATTTGGTCTCCCAGAACAAATTCAAGCGCCTTGGGTGCCGCTGCCGTGCGACGCGACGCAGCGCGCCGCCAGCCACCCGCGCTTGCAGCCGGCGCCCGCTGTGCGGACAATTCAGGCATGAAGCATATAAACGAATACGGCGACGATCACGCCGGATGCTGCCAATGACGACCTGCTGTAACAACCCGGAAATAGAAATCCTGGTCAATGTCTCGGTGGGGGAAACGCGGGCCGCACAGATGGAGGACGGAATTCTGCAGGATGTGCACATCCAGCGTGACAGTCTGCGCAGCATCGTCGGCAACATTTATCTGGGCCGCGTGCAGCGGGTACTGGCGGGCATGCAAGCGGCGTTCGTCGATATCGGGCTGAACCGCGCCGCATTCCTGCAAATCTCCGACATGATGCCGCACACCAGCGACGACGGAAATGTCATCACCGGCATTCAGCATCGCATCAGCGCCGGCGACACCCTGCTCGTGCAGGTAGTCAAGGAGGCCATGGGCAGCAAGGGCGCGCGTCTGAGCACCGACCTGGCCCTGCCGTCACGCTTTCTGGTGTACATGCCTTATACGCCGCGCATCGGCATTTCCGCGCGCATCGAGGACGAGACGGAGCGCGCCCGGCTCACGGAGTGCATCGAAGCCATGCGGCGCGAACTGGATATCAGCGGCGGCTTTGTGGTGCGCACCTTGGGCGAAGGCATGGCACCTGCCGCCCTGGCCGCAGACATGCGCTTTCTTGCCACCATCTGGCGCCGCATCCTCAGCGAAGCGCAGAATGCTCCCGCGGAAACGCTGCTGTATGGCGATCTGCCGCTGTCCACGCGCATGCTGCGCGATCTGCTCAAGCCCAATGTCAGCGCAGTATATATCGACGACCCGATCGCCTGGCAGGAAATGCTGGCTTTCACGGGGCGCTTTGCGCCCGAATTCTCCGATCGCGTTCGCCACTACACGTCCGACAAGCCGCTGTTTGACCGCTACGGCGTCGAAGACGCGATCAATCGCGCCCTGCTGCCGAAAGTGCCGCTCAAGTCCGGCGGCTGCCTGATCATCGAACAAACCGAAGCCATGGTGACGGTCGACGTCAACACCGGCGGTTTCATCGGCACGCGCAGCCTCGAGGAAACCGTGCTGCGCACCAACATCGAGGCGGCGCGCACCGTGGCCCGGCAACTGCGGCTGCGCAACCTGGGCGGCATCATCGTCATCGATTTCATCGACATGCTCGCGGACGAACACAAGACTGAAGTGCTTGAAGTGCTGGCGCAGGCGTTGGCGTCCGACCCAGCGCGCACGCGCGTCGGCGCCATGTCGCCTCTGGGGCTGGTCGAGATCACGCGCAAGCGCACGCGCGAGAGCCTGCAGCACATATTGTGCGAACCATGCGAGGAATGCGGCGGCCGCGGCCATATAAAAACCTGTGAAACCGTCTGTTTCGACCTGTTCCGGGAAATGCTGCGCATGGCTCGGACCTGTAACATCGAAGAGTTGCTGGTGCTGGCTTCGCCGGACGTCGTCGATGTGCTCATCGACGAGATGGCCGCCGATTTTGAACAACTGTGCACCACTCTTGCCTGCACCGTGCGCCTGCAGGCGGAAGCGCTTTATACACAAGAATATTTTGATCTCGTAATCCTGTAAGCTGTCCGCCATTGCCGCCATCAGGCGCAGCTATTCCCACCCGAAACCCATGCCCGACAAGCGCCGACTGTTGCGAAAAACAGCCCCGATATTGTTGCTGCTCGCAATCTGCATTGCGGCCGCAGGCGCGGCATCGATCGCTGTTTTTACGGCCCAGGCACCGCAGTGGCGCCAGCAGCTGGCGCAGCAAATCGGCCAGCAGGCGGATGCAACGGTCACCATCGAGAGCCTGCAGCTGGGCTGGAGCGGGTTTGGTCCGGCGCTGCGGCTGACCGGGGTGACTCTAGCGCATGACGAGAAACAGCGCCTGGAGCTGCATGTTCCCACGGTGCAGCTGCAGTTTTCCCTGCTCGAGCTGCTGCGCGGCAAGCGCATGCCGCAAGCCGTCGTGCTGCAGCAGCCGCGCATCTCGCTGTTGTTGCCCGAACAGGATTTGCAGCGGCTTCTTGCAGGGCAACCAGACGAGCTCTGGGATGGGGATTGGTGGCAAGAGCTGGCCGCGCTGCGCGAGACGTTCGACTACATAGACATCAGGCAGGCCCGCATCGAGCTCGGCCTGTGCGGCGGCGCCGACACACCCATTCTGCAGTTGCAGGCGGTTGATGCCACTCTGCGCGACCAGCAGGAAGCGCTCGAACTGAGCGCTCGCGCGGCCGCCGATGATTGGCTGCAGGAGCTGCATATCCACGGCCGTATCAGCGGCCATGCAACGGCGTTCGAACAGGCCCGGCTCGCGCTGACCATTGCCGGTCTGGATGCGGTGAAGTTCGGACACACGCTGGCACCGGAGGCGCCCGCCGCCACCTGGTCGGGCGGCAAGGTCGATCTGCAGGTACACGCCAACTGGCAAGACGGCGCGTTTGCTGCAGCCGAGCTCGCAGTCGAGGCCCAGGCCTTGACCGCAGACCAAACGCAATCAACATTGTTTCCAGCCTGGCGGGCGCAATTCGACGTGCGCCCGGATCAGGGCGTGGACAACGTGCTGGACATGACATTGACCTCGCTGTCGAGCCCGCATGCGGCGCTGGCCGATCTGGGCCTGTCGGCGCGCCTCGACACCGATACCATGGCCTTGCAGCTGGATGCCCGGCATGTTCAGGCGACGCTGCTGGAGCCCTTCGTCAACCTGCGTTACCCAATGCCGCGCGGCGCACACTTGGATGGCCTGCTCGAGCATGCGCAAATACGCATGGCGGCAAACAGGCCGTTGCAGGCCGAGGCCGCATTCACCGGACTTGCGCTGACGACACGGGATCTCGCCACCGCGGCGATCAGCGGCCGTTATTATCGCAGCGGCAACCTGCACCTGCTGGAGATCAACCATGCTCGCGGCGCGGTGCGGTCTGCGCGCTACCTACAGGGCGCGGTTCCGCTCACCGACCTGCACGGCCTGCTGAGCTGGCAGCCGGATGGCAAGGCGCTGCGCATCCAGGCCAGCAATCTGCAGCTCAGCAGCGGCATGTCGCAACTCACGCTCAACGGCAGCCTGCTGTTGGCCGCCGACGGCGCGCCGAGAGTCGCTCTCAGCGCCCATGCGACAACACCGAACGCCGCCTTGCTGCTGGCGCACATTCCACAGGCCGCGGATCTGCCCTTCGACGATCTGCGCTTTTGGCTGCCGCGCGCAGTGCAGTCCGGCAGCGTCGTGGCCACTGCCCGAATGCACGGGCGCCTCGATCGCCTGTTCGAGGACGAGGGCGAGCATTTGCAGGTGCTGCTTCATGGCTCTGGCTTTACCCTCGAATACCAGCCCGGTTGGCCCGTCCTGCACGATGCCGCCGGTCGCATCCAGCTCCAGGGCAGCCGCCTGGCGGTCGACATCGCCCGCGGCCGCATGCTGGATGTCGCCGTCGGTCCGGTCGCCATTGACATTACTGATGTGCGCACGGCTGTGATGCGCCTGGATGGCAAAGTCAGAGATGGCGCCGCGGCACGCATGTTCTCGTTTCTGGCCGCATCGCCGCTGCGCGACAAGTATGGCGCCCTGGTCGCAGCGCTCGATCTGGAAGGCACCGCCGGCCTGGATCTCAAGCTGCGCCTGCCGCTGGAACCGAATCTTGGCGAAACCCGGATCGAAGGCACCATTCACGCTGCAGGCAACAGTGTCGATCATGCCGCCCTGCCGGCGCCGATCACGGCAGTGCGCGGCGCGTTGCACTTCAGCCACGACGGGCTTCGAGCCGAGGATTTGCATGGCAACCTCATGGGTGTGGCCTTGACCACGGATATTGCCCCAGCCAACGGCGGCAGCATCAACATCCGCAGCAGCGGGCGGGTTGCCTTGCCGGTGAATACCGAGTTGCTGGCGCATTATCTGCCGCGACACTGGCTGGATGTCATCGACGGCAGCACGCGGGTCGAAACCCTGCTCAAACTGGATCGCCATGGCCGCGTACATGAATTGTCGCTGGACAGCAATCTGCGCGGCGTGGCCGTGCAGCTGCCGCCGCCCCTGCAGAAATCAGCCGACAGCGCGGCGAGCCTGCATCTGGAAACGAATCTGGATGGGCACCTGGCGGTGTCCTATGCGAATCTGCTGACGGCCAGACTGGGATTTGCCGACGATGGCCTGCGGCGTGCCATCGTGCTGTTCGGCAGCGCTCCCACACCGCAGCCCCCTGCCGGGCCCGGACTATGGCTGGGCGGCCATGTCGAGATACTTGAGATCGACGATTGGCTGGCGGCAATCGAGCATTTGCTGCCAGGCGATGAGGCACAAGCGGCCGGCAACCTGCCGTTCCTGGGTGTGGATCTGGGCATCGGCGTGCTCCGCCTCGGCAATCGCCAAGTGCGACAAGTCAACGTGGCAAGCATGCCGCAAGCCAATGCAACCGGTTGGAGCATCAGTGTCACCGGAGCCAATGCGCAGGGCGAGGCGATGTGGCGACCGGAGCACGGCAGTCGCGGCCGCCTGGACGCGAGCTTCTCCCGCCTCCACATCGAAACGCAGGCATCTGAAACCACACCGGCGGCGCCGCAGCAGCAGGATGCGGATGCGAGCGCACTGGCCGAGTTTGATCCGCGCCGGCTGCCGGCACTGACGGTGGCGATCGCCAACCTGTACCTTGATGCAAGCGATTTCGGCAGAGCGGCATTGCGCGCCACCACCACCGCGAACGGCATTCGCCTGGAACAGGCCACGCTTGCCGGCGGCGATTTGTCCCTGGATGCCAGCGGCGCCTGGAGCCGCCATGTCGGCCTGACGCAGGCGCAGCTTGATTATGTCATCGAGGGCACCGGCCTGGAGAGATTATTGCAGGCGGTCCTGGGCCAGGCCCCTGGCATCGAAGCGCAAAGCGTGCACACTCGCGGTTCGCTGCGCATTACGCCCAATGACAATGGCCTGAGCCTGGCCGCACTGGATGGCGACTTGTCGCTGACCATCAAGGATGGCCGCTTCAAGGCCATCGAACCCGGCGCCGGCCGCCTGCTGGGCCTGCTCAATCTTTACATGCTGCCACGCAGAATGACGCTTGATTTCAGCGACGTCACCGGCGCGGGGCTGGAATTCGACAAGATCAGCGGCAGCTTCGACATCATCAGCGGCAATGCCTTGACCGACGACCTGACGACCTGGACCTCGGCCGCCATCATCCACATCATCGGCCGCATCGGCCTGGCTGCACGTGATTATGACCTCGACATCACCATTGTCCCCCAGGTCGGCAGCAGCCTCGCCCTGGCCAGCGCCATTTTTGGCGGACCAGTGGTCGGCGCCGCCGTGTTCGCCTTGCAGGAATTGCTGCAAATGCCGTTGCAAAGCATTTCCCGCATCCACTATCAGGTTCGCGGCAGCTGGGATCAGCCGGAGATTGTGAATCCGCGCGCCAATGAATAACCTGTAGGATGGATTTGCAGATGCAAGGCAAGGTTGCAGCACTACAGGCAAGATCATGACTACATTCTTTGCAGCTATTCAGATGAGCAGCACGGCCGCGGTTGCAGACAACCTCGCCAGCGCCGATGCGTTGCTGCGTCAGGCTGCCGAGCGCGGCGCGCAACTGGCGGTACTGCCGGAGAATTTTGCCCTCATGGCCAAATCCAAGGCCGATTTGCTGGCCGCCGCCGAAGCCGACGGCGCCGGCCCGATCCAGGATTTCCTCGCCGCCACGGCACAACGGCTCGGGCTCTGGGTGGTGGCCGGTTCGCTGCCCCTGGCCGGCCCGGATGCGGCGCACGTGCGCCCGGTTTCCCTGGTTTACGATGCCAGCGGCGCGCGCGTCGCCCGCTACGACAAGATCCATTTGTTTGACGTCGGCCTGCCCGGTTCGAGCGAGTCCTACCGCGAATCCGCCACCTTTGCCGCCGGCCCGGTCACGCCGGTCGTCAGCGACACACCGTGGGGCCGGCTCGGGCTCAGCATCTGCTACGATCTGCGCTTTCCCGAGCTGTATCGCGCGCTGGCAAGCGCCGGTGCCGAGTTGATTACCGCGCCGAGCGCCTTCACCCACACCACCGGCAAGGCGCATTGGCACTTGCTGGTCCGCACCCGCGCGGTGGAGAATCAGGCGCTGGTGATCGCGCCCAACCAGGCCGGCACCCATGCCAATGGCCGGCGCACCTACGGCCACAGCCTGATCGTCGATGCCTGGGGCCGCATTTTGGCTGAGGCCGAAACGGACGCTGGCGAAGTCGTGCTGGCCCCTTTCGATGCGCAACAGCAGCAGGACCTGCGCCGGGATTTCCCCGCGCTGACCCACCAGCGTCTGTAGAATTGCCGGCGACGGCAGGGATTATGGTTTGCACACTCACTGGAGAGACAACATGGCCAAAGCAATACGATTTTCCAGCAATGGCGGCCCCGAAGTACTGGAGCTGGTCGAGGTCGAGCCCACCGACCCCGGTCCTGGCGAGGTCCGCGTCAAGAACAGCGCCATCGGCCTGAACTTCATCGACATTTACTTTCGCACCGGCCTGTATCCCACCGCATTGCCCTCGGGGCTCGGCCAGGAAGGCGCCGGCACCGTCGATGCCGTGGGCGCGGATGTCGATTATCTGACGGTCGGCGACCGGGTGGCCTATGTCGGCGGTCCGCTTGGCGCCTATGCCGAATACCAGACCCGCCCGGCCGAGCACGTGATCCGGCTGCCGGAAGACATCAGCTTTGAACAAGGCGCGGCCGCCATGCTCAAGGGCCTGACCGCGCAATACCTGCTGCGCCAGACCTATCGCCTCGAAGGCGACGAGACGATCCTGTTGCACGCCGCCGCCGGCGGTGTCGGCTCGATCGCCTGCCAATGGGCGGCGGCGCTCGGGGTCAAGGTCATCGGCACGGTTTCCACCGCCGAAAAGGCCGAGCTTGCCAAGCGCAACGGCGCCTGGGCCGTAATCGACTACACGCGCGAAAACGTGGTCGAGCGGGTGCGCGAGCTGACCGACGGCGCCGGCTGCCCAGTGGTCTACGACTCGGTGGGCAAGAGCACCTGGGAGACCTCGCTCGATTGTCTCGCCCGGCGCGGCCTCATGGTCAGCTTCGGCAACGCCTCGGGTCCGGTCGAAGGTGTCGATCTGGCCATTCTCAACCAGAAAGGCTCGCTCTACGTGACCCGGCCCAGCCTGTTCGGCTACCTCGATTCGCGCGCCCAATTCGAGCGCATGTGCGACGACTTGTTTGCCGTCATCAGCGCCGGTGACGTGCGCATTGACATCGGCCAGCGCTTCGCCCTGGCGGATGCCGGCCAGGCGCAGGAGGCACTGGCGGCGCGCAAAACCACCGGCTCCACCGTTCTGCAGCCTTGAATCCGCGCCGTACATCCGCAAGCAACTCTTGAATCATGGCAAACACACTCGACATCGCCCAAGACACGCTGCTGGATCGCGCCGGCGTCGATGCCGGCCAGCTGCAGGCTACACTCGGCCGGCTGATGCAGCCGGGGGTTGATTACGGCGATTTGTACTTCCAGCTGCTGCACCACGAGGCCTGGGCGCTCGAAGACGGCATCGTGCGCAATGCCGTGGCCGCGACCAGCCAAGGGGTCGGCGTACGCGCGCTGGCCGGTGAGCAGACCGGCTTCGCCTATGCCGACGAACTGGCCCTGCCGGCTCTGACCCGGGCCTCGCAGGCGGCTGCGGCCATTGCCCGCAGCGGTCGCAGTCAACAAGTCAATGCCTTGCGCCAGGGCGGCAGCTGGCCGCGCCGCTACGCCCCCATCGATCCGGCCGCGAGCCTCGATGCCGAAGCCAAGATGGCCATGCTGCACCGTGCGGACCAGATCGCGCGCGCGGCGGACAGCCGCGTCACCCGCGTGAGCGTGTCGCTGTCCGGCGCCCACGACACCATGCTGGTCGCCGCCAGCGATGGCACCCTCGCCGGCGACGTGCGCCCGCTGGTGCGCTTCTCCATCACTGTGTACGTGAGTGCCGGCGGGCGCACCGAATCCGCCAGTGCCGGCGGCGGCGCGCGCGTCGATTATCACTGGTTCAGCCAAGACGTGGATCGGGTGGCCGAATACGCGCGCGAAGCGGTGCGCCGCGCGCTGGTGCGCCTGCAGGCGGAGCCGGCGCCGGCCGGACGCATGCCGGTGGTACTCGGTCCCGGCTGGCCCGGCGTGCTGCTGCACGAGGCCGTCGGCCACGGCCTGGAGGGTGATTTCAACCGCCGCGGCAGCTCCAACTACAGCGACAAGATCGGCCAGATGGTGGCCTCGGAGCTGTGCACGGTGGTCGACGACGGCACTCTGGACCAGCGCCGCGGCTCGCTGTCGGTGGACGACGAAGGCACGCCAGCCGGCTGCAACACGCTGATCGAGGAAGGCCGCCTGGTCGGCTACATGCAGGACAAGCACAACGCCCGCCTGATGGGCATGCGCCCGACCGGCAACGCGCGCCGCGAATCCTATGCCCACACCATCATGCCGCGCATGACCAACACCTACATGCGCCCGGGCAAGGACGATCCGGCCGCGATCATCGCCTCGCTGGACGACGGCATTTATGCGGTCAATTTCTCCGGCGGCTCGGTCGACATCACCTCCGGCAATTTCGTCTTTTCCGCCGACGAGGCCTACCGCGTGGAAAACGGTCGCATCGGCGCGCCCATCAAGGGCGCGACCCTGATCGGCAACGGCCCCGAGGTGCTGCAGCAGGTGTCCATGGTGGGCAACGACCTGGCGCTGGATGCCGGCATCGGCATCTGCGGCAAGCACGGCCAGAGCGTGCCCGTTGGTGTCGGCCAGCCCACCCTGCGCATCGACGCCATCACAGTTGGCGGCACCGAACAGTAATGGCTGCGCGCCCGGCAGTGCCCGCGCAGCGGCTGCGCATCATCGGCGGCCAGTGGCGCGGGCGCCGCATTGCCATCACCACCGCGGCAGCTATTCGTCCGACGCCGGATCGGGTGCGCGAAACCCTGTTCAACTGGCTGGCGCCGCGCCTGGCCGGCGCGCGCTGCCTGGATTTGTTTGCCGGCACCGGCGCGCTGGGCCTGGAAGCGCTGTCGCGCGGCGCGCAGCACGCCACCTTCATCGAGCGCGATGGCACCGCTGCCCAAGCCCTGCGCGACACGCTGGCCGTGCTGGCCTGTACCGAGGCGCGCGTTTGCCATGGCGACGCGCTCGCGCGCATGCGCCAACTTGAGACGGGCTTTGATGTGGTGTTCATCGACCCGCCGTTTGCCACCGACCTGCACCTGCATCTGGCAGCACTGGCCGCCAGCAGGCCGCTGCTCAAGCCCGATGCCCGCGTTTACCTGGAATATCCCTGGCCACAAGCTGCCGCGCTCGGCGCCGCCCTGGCGCCGGACTGGCGGCGGCTGCGCCACAAGCGCGCCGGCCGGGTAGGCTATGATTTGCTCACCCTCAGCGAATACGAACCATGACTGCAACCATGCGTGCCGCCTATACCGGCACTTTCGATCCGATCACCAACGGCCATGCCGATGTCATTCGCCGTGCCGCCGGCATGTTCGACGAGCTGATCGTCGCCATGGCCACCAACACCAGCAAGAAGCCACTGCTCGAGCGGGAACAGCGGCTGCGATTGGCGCGCGCGGCGCTGGCCGATCTGGCCAATGTCACGGTCATGCCGACATCCGGCCTGATTGTTGACTTTGCCCGTCAGCACGGGGTTGGTGTGCTGGTGCGCGGAGTGCGCGGGGTCGGCGATTTCGAATACGAGCGGCAAATGGCGGACATGAACCGCCACCTCGCCCCCGACGTGGATACGGTGCTGCTCGCACCGGCCCCGGAGTTCGCCTACATCTCGTCCACGCTGGTGCGCGAAATCGCGTTCCTGGACGGCGACATCAGCGGTTTGGTGCCGCCGGCAGTGGCGGATTATTTGCAGCAGCGCCACGGCTGATCCGGCGAGCTGCCCGCCCGGTGCCGCCTCAGAGTAGCTTCGAACCCGGTGGCACCGGCTGATCCGGTGCGATGAGCACCACTCGCCCCTGCTGGTCGTGAAAACCAGTCACCAGGCATTCGGATTGGATCGGGCCGATCTGCTTTCTGGGGAAATTGACCACGGCCACCACCTGGCGGCCGAGCAGGTCCTGCGGCTGGTAATGCTCGGTGATTTGTGCGCTGGATTTGCGCACGCCGATCTCGGGGCCGAAATCCACGTGCAGGATATAGGCCGGCTTGCGCGCTTCTGGAAACGGCTGTGCGTCGACCACGGTGCCGACGCGCAGCTCGACCTTCGCGAAATCAGCCCATTCGATCTGCTCCATGCCGAAGCCTGTCAGCGCTTCATGGCCTCGAAGAACTGGGCATTGGTCTTGGTCTGCTTCATGCGATCGATGAGCAGCTCCATGGCCGCGAGATCGTCCATGCCGTGCAACAGCTTGCGCAGCACCCACATGCGTTGCAACTCGTCCGGCTCGACCAGTTTCTCCTCGCGGCGGGTGCCGGAGCGATTGACGTGGATGGCCGGATAAATGCGCTTTTCGGCAATGCGGCGATCGAGATGCACTTCCATGTTGCCAGTGCCCTTGAACTCCTCGTAGATGACTTCGTCCATCTTCGAGCCGGTCTCGATCAGCGCGGTGGCGAGTATGGTCAGGCTGCCGCCCTCCTCGACATTGCGCGCGGCGCCGAAGAAGCGCTTGGGCTTTTGCAGGGCATTGGCGTCGACACCGCCGGTCAGCACCTTGCCCGAGGACGGCGCCACCGTGTTGTAGGCACGCGCCAGGCGGGTAATCGAATCGAGCAGGATCACCACGTCCTTCTTGTGCTCGACCAGGCGCTTGGCCTTCTCGATCGCCATGTCAGCCACCTGCACGTGGCGTGCCGCCGGCTCGTCGAAGGTGGAGGAGATCACCTCGCCACGCACCGAGCGCTCCATTTCCGTGACTTCCTCGGGGCGCTCGTCGATGAGCAGCACGAGCAGGTGGCACTCCGGATAATTCTGCGCGATCGACTGGGCGATGTTCTGCAGGATCATGGTCTTGCCGGCCTTGGGCGGCGACACGATCAAGCCGCGCTGGCCCTTGCCGAACGGCGCCACCAAGTCGATCGTGCGCGCCGTCAGGTCTTCGGTCGAACCATTGCCGAGCTCCATCACCAGGCGTTCGGTCGGAAACAGCGGCGTCAGGTTCTCGAACAGCACCTTGTTGCGCGATTTCTCCGGCGGATCCTCGTTGATGGTGTCCACCTTGAGCAAGGCGAAATAGCGCTCCGAATCCTTCGGCGGGCGAATGCGCCCACTGATGGTGTCGCCGGTGCGCAGCGCAAAGCGCCGGATCTGGCTCGGCGATACGTAAATATCGTCGGGCCCGGCGATGTAGGAGGCCTGGCCGGAGCGCAGGAAGCCAAAACCATCCGACAGGATCTCCAGCACGCCATCGCCGAAGATGCGCTCGCCGCTGCCGGCATGCGCCTTGAGCATGGCGAAGATCAAATCCTGTTTGCGCATGCGGGAGATGTTGTCCATCCCCATTTCCTGCGCCATTTCCATGAGTTCGGCCGCTGTCTTCAGCTTGAGTTCGGACAAGTCCATGATCGGCCCATCTTCAGAGGCAGGGCCGGCATAAGCCTCGAACTCTTCCACCCCGATATCTTCATTGGGCGGATTGTTCGCGCCTTTGTTGCTGCGACCACCGAGATTGTTGTTGCGCTGGCGATTGCCGCCGCCCTTGCGCCGGCGATGGTTGTTGCGGCGGTTGTTGCCGCCGCCATGGTTACGATCGTTTCTTGCGTTGCTCTCTTGCTGACCGCGACGGTCGTCGACTATTTCTTCAGACACGGGTTCTACTGCTTGCGTGGAGCGCTCGGGGCGCGTGATTAACATGGACCTGGTGAAAGGGCGGGGCCAGGACCTCGGGAACGGCCGCCGGCGCAACCAGCGGCCGTGGGGTTTCAAATGTGTTGTTCTATGAACTGGCTCAACTGGCCCTTGGATACCGCCCCCACCTGGGTGCCGGCAACCTCGCCATCCTTGAACAGCATGAGCGTGGGAATGCCACGAATGCCGTATTTCGGCGGTGTGTTCGGATTGTCGTCGATGTTCATCTTGGCCACCCGAATCTTGCCCTTGTATTCGTCGGCCAATTCCTCGACCACCGGTGCAATCATCTTGCACGGGCCGCACCATTCGGCCCAGTAGTCAACCAAAACCGGCTCGGCGGCGCCCAGCACGTCTTCATCGAAGCTGGCATCGCTGACTTCTACGATATTGTCACTCATGGATTCCTCTGTTTTGAGCTGGAAAAATACTGAAAGCGTTACACGCGGCTGTGTTGCCACTGTAGCTATAATGGAAATTAAGGGCGCGGGCAGTGGAAAACAACCGGATCACGCCAGCGCCGTGTGCAATCGTCATGCAACCCGGCAGCGGACAAACTGTTATAGTGCGGGGCTGTCAGGTAACCACCGCTTGGGGCAATCCGTTTGAATGGTACACGGCTCTGCATAGCGGCCGTTTTGCTTATTGGATAATATCCGTCAGCTTTTTGCAACCCCGAAGCACTCACAACCTTGCCAACAACGCCCGGCAGCACCGGCCGCGTCCCTCTGTTCACACCTTGCGAAACTGCTAAATGAAATACAACCCGCCCGCCAATATCCCCGATCCCACCACCAGCACGCTACTGACCGACACCCGCCTGGACAGCCTGGAGATTGCCGAATCGCTGCTGGAAGGCCTGTCCGATCAAGGCATTAGCCATGCCACGCCGATTCAGGCGGCGACCCTGCCGCTGGCCTTGGCCGGCCAAGACATCGCCGGCCAGGCGCATACCGGCACCGGCAAGACGCTCGCCTTCCTGCTGGCCATCATGCAGCGACTGCTGACCCAGCCCGCCACCCCAGCCGCGAATGCACCGCCCGCCGCGAGCCAGCCGCGCGCGCTGATTGTCGCGCCCACGCGCGAGCTTGCGGACCAGATCTACAAGGATGCCTACAAGCTGGGCGCGCATAGCGGCCTGCAGGCCGTGGTCTGCTACGGCGGCACCGGCTACACCAGCCAGCAGCAGGCGATCGCCAACGGCGTCGATATTCTGATCGGCACCCCCGGGCGCCTGATCGATTATTACAAGCAGAAGATCTACACCCTCAAGGCGATCGAAATCGCGGTGCTGGACGAGGCCGATCGCATGTTCGATCTCGGCTTCATCAGCGACATCCGCTACATGTTCCGTCAGATGCCGGCCCCGCAGCAGCGCCAGAACATGTTGTTCTCGGCCACCTTGTCGCACCGCGTGCTGGAGCTGGCCTACGAGCACATGAACAGCCCGCAGCTCATTCGCACCGACAGCGATACGGTCGACATGGAAGCCATCGACCAGCAGCTGTATCACGTCAGTGTCGAGGACAAGCCGGCGCTGCTGGCCGGACTGCTGCGCCGGATCGAGCCCGAGCGCGCGCTCATCTTCATCAACACCAAGCGCACGGCCGACCAGGTCAGTCGCATTCTGAACGCGAACGGCTTCAACGCCGCCATCCTCTCTGGCGACGTGGCGCAGAACAAGCGTCTGCGCCTGCTGGAGAGCTTCAAGGCCGGCGAGCTGCCGATCCTGGTGGCCACCGATGTGGCTGCCCGTGGCCTGCATATTCCCGATGTCAGCCACGTGTTCAACTACGACCTGCCGGAAGACCCGCAGGATTACGTGCATCGCATCGGACGCACGGCCCGCGCCGGCAACACCGGCACTGCGATCTCGCTGGCCTGCGAGACCTACGTGCTCGCCCTGCCCGACATCGAGGCCTACATCGACGAGAAGATCGCCGCCGCCGTGCCGGTGGCCGCGGACTTTGCCGACGATCTGAAGATGCCGCCGCCGCGCCGGCGCAAGCGCGGCGGGCGCAAACCGCGCGGGCGCCGGCGTAAAGCCGCAGGACGGCGCCGCGGCAAACGCTCGTGATAATCAGCGGCGGGTGCAGCAATCATGCTCGGACATGCAAATGCAAATAGGTCCGCAGCAGCCAGGGCTGCAAATCCTGCAACGCCTGGCGCCGCTCTATGTTGTCCTTGTGCAATAATTGGCACACGCTGCGGAAAGCCTGTGCGCCCGTCCCTGCCACCGCAGCCACATCTTCCGGCAGAGCATGCTGGAGTTCTGGCTCCAGCAGCAGCAGATAGGCCGGAAACAGATTGACCCCCGGCTGAGGGTCTACGTCGAGCACCTGAAAGGCAACCCAGGCCGTGCGCAAGCGCGCCGCGCTTGCGGGCAGCTCATCCAGCATGGCTGCAGCGGTTGCCGCAAACTGCCAGCACAGCCTGCAATAAACCGCCATTGCAGCCCGGTGCTTGCCGCCGCCCGTATATGCTGATGCCAGCCGCGCAAGCAGTATCGCCTGGCCCTCATAACCCGGCACGCTTTCAACCTGTGCCGCAGCTTGTGCCCAATCCCCTGCCTGCAGGCAAGCATAACTTCCGTGCAGCCGCGGAGCATCTGGATCAAATGCAGTTTCGCGCAAGGCAGTAGCCAACCGCCGCCACCAGGGCGCCAGCAAATCAGCCGCGCGGGTTCCCAACAGCAGCTCTGCAGCTGGCGTCAGCGTCCGCTCCAGATATGCCAGCTCCGTGGCAGCCTGGCTCGGCAGAAGCCCTGTATCCAAGGCAGGCAAAGCATCCAGCAATTGGCGCGCCGGTGGCCGCAGACGATGCTGCGGGGCTTGGGCGACCAGATCGGCAAAAGCGGATCCGGCGGCATCCGCATCCTGCGCGCACAGGGCCGCACGCAATTCCCGCAGCGCGATCGCTGGCCCGCTGTCGAGAAACAAATCCAATTGACTGCCTGCAGCAGCCGCGGAGGCCCGCACGTAGCGGGTTGCGAGCAATGCTGCGCACTCGTCGGTGTCGCTGGCGCAAAAACGCAGCTGCCGACCGGTTTGCTTGCCCATGCCGTAGCAGATTTGCTGTTCGGGCTCCAGACCGAGCTCTTGTGCCCAGCTCGCAGCGATGCGCAAGATACGAACTACGGGCTGCGCTGCAGTCAGGGTGGCGGGCAAATACGCCATGTCACCACAACGCCAGGCGGCATGATCAGCCTGTTCCAACAAGCCCAAAAGGAGCAGCAATTGCAATGGAACATAGGCATCGTGCTCTGTCAGCACTGCATCGACCGCGCTTTGCACATCCTCCGGGCGCAGACGCTCCGCAATTGCAGCCGGCCGAGTCACACCTGCATGCCTGTCGTCAGCGCAACAGGCGCGGACCGGTGCGCCCGGCGCCGGTGGCGTGGTGAATCATGAGCTGGCGGATCGGGGCGAAGCCGGCGGCCGCATCAATGGCGCGCCCGCGCAGGCGCGCAACCAGCGGACTGCGGCTGCCGAAAGTGCGCTTGAGCACATCGGTGGCGCCCAGCATGAGCAGGTTGTCGGCCATGCGCGCGCGTTGATAGCGCTTGAGATAAGTGAGCTCGCCGGCATCATGGCCGGCTGCGCGGCCAGCCTCCAGCGCCGCGACCAGCTCGGCCACGTCCAGCAGGCCCAGGTTCACGCCTTGCCCGGCCATCGGATGCACCACGTGCGCGGCGTCGCCGGCGAGCGCAATCCGGGGCAGGCAATAGCGTTCGGCATGCAGCAGGCGCAGCGGATACTGGGCGCGGCTCTCGATTGCCAGCACCTGGCCCAGGGCGCTGTCGCTGGCCGCGGTCAAACGCGCGCAGAACGCGGCCTCGTCGAGTTTGGCCAGTTCATCGGCGAGCGCATCATCGGCATGCCAGGCCAGCGAGCAGCGGCCATCCCCCAGCGGCAGGAACGCCACCGGGCCGGTTTGCGTATAGCGCTGCCAGGCAATGTTGCGGTGATGATATTCGGTGGTGATCTGGCCCACGGTGCAGCGCTGGCGATAGGGCCAGCCGGTGGTGGCAATGCCCGCCGCCTGGCGCACGAAGGAATTGCCGCCCTCCGCACCGACCACCAGCGCGGCCGTGATTGCGCGCCCGTCTTCGAGCGCAAGCGTCGCCGCCTGCGTGTCCACATGCAGGTTGGCGAGCTTGGCCGGGCAATACACATCGACCCCTTGCAAATGCCGCCAGGCGCTGGCCACCAGCAGCCCGTTGTCGACGATGTGGCCCAGCTCGGGAATGCCGATCTCAGTGTGCTCCAGCAGCAATTCGGCCGGCGAATCCTCGTCCCACACCAGCATGCCGGTAAACGGGCAGGCGCGGCGCTCGGCAATGTAATCCCACAAATCCAGCTGCAGCAGCATGCGCATGGGCGCCGGTGCAATGGCCGATTGGCGTAGGTCATAGGGCGCGTCGAGATCGAATTCCGGCGGCCGCCGCAGCTCGACCAGCGCCACCGAAAACTGCGCCCGGGACAAGGCCACCGCCAGCACCGCGCCCACCATGCCGCCGCCGACGATGGCCACATCGTAGCGCGGTGCCCGACTCGTCATTGCTGCACCTGGCGCCGGCCCGAAAACTGCGGCACGATGGCCATGCCCATGCTGCGCCGTGCCATGTCGTCGCGCAGCGCCGGCAGCAGCGACAGGCCGACCAGCCCGGCCGCGCGCGCCACGTTCAGGCCCGGGATGCGATTGGAAAACAGGCGCACGATGGCATCCGTGAAATTGGCCACCCGATGCTGATCCGGACGGCGCGCCTGAGCCCAGGCAGCCAGCAGCTCGGGCGCCCCGGGATCAAAGCCCTTGTGCGCGACGCGCACGCGCAGCATGGCGGCCAGCACCAGCGCGTCGCGAATGGACAGGTTGAAGCCCTGCGCCGCGGCCGGATGCAGGGCATGGCCCGCATTGCCCATCAACAGCGCCCGCTTGCCGGCCGCCGTGTGCGCCAACACCCGCTGCAGCGGGAAAGTGCCGCGCGGCCCGGCCAGCTGCAGCCGGCCGAGCCGGTGGCCGAAGGCCTGCTGCAGACGCCGGTTGAACTCATTCTCACTGGCCGCGCAGACGGCTTCGGCCTGGGCCGTGGGTAGGGTCCAGACCGCGGCACAGCTGTCGTGGCTGCGCGGCAGGATCGCCACCGGCCCGTCCGGCGTGAAGCGCTCGTAGGCCACATTATCGTGCGCATATTCCGTGCGCAGCGTAGTGACGAGCGCACTTTGCGCGTAGTCATCGATGCGCGCGCCAATGCCGAGCGCCTGACGCACGCTGGAGTTGGCACCGTCGGCGCCGACCACGAGCCGGGTGGAGATGCGACGGCTGCCGCCATCGCTTTCGAGTTGCAGGTGCACGCACTGGCCAGCGTGTTCCAGCGCGACGAAGCGCGCCGGCGCGATCACCGTCACATGCTGGAATTGCGCCAGGCGCGCGCGCAGCGCCGCCACCATGGCGGTGTGGGAGAGCACGTAGCCGAGCGCCGGCAAGTCGTAATCCGCGGCCTGCACGCGCACCACGCCGAAATGCCCGCGCTGCGACACATGCAGGCGCTCGATGGCGGCGCCGCCTGGCGCCATGGCCGCCCACAGGCCGAGCTGCTCGAACATGACCCGGGTGCCCCAGGCGATGGCGGTGGTGCGTGCCTGCATGGCGGCATCGGGTTCGGCATCGAAGGCAACCGCTTCGACCAAGGCCACCGACAGGCCGGTATCGGCCACGGCACAGGCGAGCGAAGCGCCGGCGAGGCCGCCGCCGACCACGGCAAGGTCGAAGTCGGGCTGCTGGCTGGTCAAGCGCGGCCCTCCCGCATCAAGGCTTCGATCGCTCCTGGATCCTTCGGCACCGCGGCGGTCAGCACTTCGGGCGCGCCCTCGGTAATGCAGACATCGTCCTCGACGCGAATGCCGATGCCCCGGTATTGGGCAGGAGCCGCGCTGTCGCGGGCAATGTACAGGCCCGGCTCGATGGTCAGCGTCATGCCCGGCTCGAGCGGGCGCCACTCGCCATCGATCATGTAATCGCCGACATCGTGCACGTCCATACCCAGCCAGTGGCTGGTGCCGTGCATGTAATAGGCGCGATAGCTTTCCTGCTCGATGGCCGCGTCCACGCTGCCCTCCAGCAGGCCGAGTTCGATCAGCCCGGTTACCAGCACGCGCAATGCCGCCTGGTGCGGCGCGTTGGCGGCGGCGCCGGCCACGGCGGCCTCGATGCCGGCGCGATTGGCGGCCAGCACGATGTCGTAGAGCGCCTGCTGCGGTGCGGAAAAGCGGCCGTTGACCGGAAACGTGCGGGTAATGTCGCCGGCATAGCCGCGATATTCGGCGCCGGCGTCGATCAACACCAGATCGCCGTCGGCCAGCGGCGCTTCGTTTTCGATGTAATGCAGGGTGCAGGCGTTGTCGCCGCCACCGACAATGGTCGGGTAGGCCCAGGTCATGCCGTCGCACTCGAACTCGTACTGCAGCACGGCGGCGAGTTGGTATTCCATCAGGCCCGGGCGCGCCGCGCGCATGGCCGCACAATGGGCGCGCGCCGAAGTGGCGGCGGCCACGCGCATCAGCGCCAGCTCTTGCGGGTCCTTGCGCAGGCGCCATTCGTGCAACAAATCGTCCAGCGCCACCAGGGTGTCTGGCAACTGGCCACCGCCGTGCTGGCGCGATTGGCGCGGCAACTGCTCCAGCCTGGTGAACAACTGCCGGCGAAACTCCGGCTGCGCCCGCAGCGGCACATACAGCCGCTCGCGCCCGGCCAACAGGCCCGGCAAGCGGGTGTCGAATTCGTCGATCGGATAAGCCGCGTCGGCGCCGAACTGCTCGCGTGCGCCCTCGGTGCCGGCCCGGCGGCCGATCCAGGTTTCCTGGGCCGGGTCGCGCTCGCGACAGAACAGGATGTAGTCACCCTCAGTGTGGCCAGGCGCAAGCACCGCGATTGCCTGCGGCTCGGTGAAACCGGTGAGATAGCGAAAATCGCTGTCGGCGCGATAAGGGTATTCGACATCGTTGTTGCGCAGCCGCGCGGGGCTGGCCGCCAGCAGCGCAATGCCGTCGCTGCCGATCTCCGCCGCCAGCGCCCGGCGGCGCGCGGCATGCTCGGGCTGGTGATCGCGCTGCGCGAGCGGCGCCCGCGCGTTGTCTGTTGGCGTGTCCATTAATGCAGCGACTCGCGCCGTTCCGGGCCGTTGCGCGCGGGGCGCAGCTCCAGGAAGATCATTTGCACGCCGACGCGCACGTATTCCACCAACTCGGCATAATCCGCCTCGGCGGACTCCGCGTCGCTGTCCTCTGCGGTCAGACCGACGCGCGCGAGTTGGGACAGATCATGCACCACTTCGCGCACCTCCGGCGACAGCTGCTCCAGATCCAGCTCATCCACATTGCCCTGCTCGCTGCCGAGACCATAGAGAAATCCGGAACACCAGCCCGCCAGCGCCTGCACGCGCGTGGCCAGCGTCACTTCGTCGTCCGGCAGCAATGGGGTAAAGCTGAGATCGGGGTCGAACAGCCCTTCCAGCGTCATCTCGCGCAGGGCGGCCATGGCCTGGCGCAGCGCGTCATTGGGCTCGTCATCCAGCGCTGCGGCCGCATCGGCGGCATCATTCATGCACAGCAACCCGGTCAGCGTGCCATGCACGTCGGCCGGGTTCTGCAGGGCGCCGGCGTTGTCGAGGCCGTGCCGCAGGGCTGCAAATACGGTGCTCTGGGTCATGTTTACGGGGCAAGAAAAAGTTCTGCCAGCATGGTAACAAAGCCTGGCCGAACCCGCCTCCTCGTTTCAACCGTGGGCGCCGGCCGCGCAAGGCGGCTTTTGCACGGCCGCCGCGATCACGCCATCAGGTCGGTGCCATCCTGCCCGTGCCAAACCTGGGTGGGCACGACCCAGTGGCCATCAGGGGGCACGCGCCGCCCCGTGATCTGGTCGATTTGCAGCCGCACCAGGCACGGATATTGGCAATCGGTCAAGGTCTCGGGCAGCCCGTCGAACGCGCTGTCGTCGTCGAGTTTCTCCAGCCGACCACGCACCATGACGCTCCACGCCGAGCGCTGCTTCTCGCCCACCCGGTCGAGCTGAAATGTCGCGTGCTGGCCCTGCTCTGCGGCAGCCTGGATGGCACCCGGGCCAGTGCGAAAAACGATGCCGTTATCACGCAGTGCATAATGGATTGGCAATACTTCAGGGCTGGATTCGGCACAAAGCGCGAGCCGGCCGATGTCATGCATGCCCAACAGCTGTTCACAGGCCAAGCGGTTGATTTCGATCATGCGCCCATGCACGTTGCTTTCCGTCATCGTCGCCTCTCCTGATATGTTTGCAGGCTCTATTCTCGAGCATGCAAATGCAGGCGACCATTCGGGTTAGCACGTATCCGGCATCGGGTTTGATCGCGCCCATGGTTGTGCTGGCCAAGCCGATGATTTCAGATGCGCCTGCACCCCATGCAGACGATGCCGGCAAATGCAAATATAATGGAACCATTCCAGTTCGCATGCTCAGACAAGGCCTGCAGTCATGACTCAACCATTGCAATGGCGCGACATGCTGGCGGAACTGATTGCCGCCAATACCATCAGCAGCGCCGATCCGGCGCTGGATCGCGGCAACCGCACGGCTGCCGAACAGCTGGCCGAGCGGCTGCGGGATTGCGGCTTCGAATGCGCCATCCAGCCATTGCCGAACCGCGCCGACAAGGTCAACTTGACGGCGCGCATCGGCGGCAGCGCTGCAGCTGCGAGCGAGCAGGGGCTGGTGTTTGCCGGGCATCTCGACACCGTGCCGCATGATGCAGAGGGCTGGTCGTCCGATCCGTTCGAGCTGGTCGAGCGCGATGAGCGGCTGTACGGCCTTGGTGTCGCCGACATGAAGGGCTTTCTCGCGCTTGGGGCCGGGGTTGCCGGCGAATATGCCGGGCGCCGGCTGGCCGCACCCCTGACCCTGCTCATAAGCTGCGACGAGGAATGCGGCATGGATGGCGCGCGTGCCCTGCGCGATGGCGGCGGCCTGGCGCCCGGACGCCACTGCATCATTGGCGAGCCCACCGGGCTGGTGCCGATCCGCCGCCACAAGGGTATTTTCATGGACCGCATCGTGGTGCATGGGGCCGCCGGCCATTCCAGCAATCCGGCGCTGGGCGCCAATGCCATCGATGCCATGCATCTTGCCGTCGCCGCGTTGCGCGAGCTGCGCGCCGAACTCAGGGCCGGCAGCCTGGAGGCGGATTTCCCGGTGCCGCATGCCACGCTCAACCTGGGCGCGATCCATGGCGGCGACAACGCCAACCGCATCCCGGCCAGCTGCACGCTCGATCTCGACCTGCGCTTTTTGCCAGGCATGGACATGGACGGCCTGCGCTCCATCCTGCGCGCCCGCGTGCGCCGTGCCGTCGCAGACAGCGACTGCACAGTATCGTTCGACAGCCTGTTCGCCGGCACACCGGCATTCGCGACCGCCGCCGATGCCGCAATCGTGGCCGCCTGCGAGCGCCTGAGCGGCAGCCGCGCGCAGGCAGTGGATTTTGGCACCGAAGGCGCGTTCTACAACCAGATGGGCATGGAAACCGTCATCCTCGGCCCCGGCGACATCGCCCAGGCGCATCAGCCGGACGAATTTCTGGCGCTCGAGCGCATCGCGCCCATGCAGCAGATGCTGCGCGCCCTGGTCGAACAATTCTGTGTGCAGCAATAAGCTCGCAAGCCATCTCATGCACGATCCCGAACACGACAGCACCGCCATCCCTTCCGCATACCAGGCTGAACCACTGGTGGCGGCGCTGCGCACCAGCGCGCCATATATCCATGCCCATCGCGGGCGCACGTTCGTCATCCACCTGCCCGGCGAGGCCAGCCATACGGCGACCTTCACCGATCTGATTTACGATATCGCGCTGCTGCGCAGCCTTGGCGTGCGCCTGGTGATCGTGTTCGGCGCACGCCCGCCAATCGCCGCCGCCCTGGCCGCGGCCGGCCTCGCCACACCACTCGTCAACAGCGTGCGCGTCACCAGCAGCGCCGCCCTGCCCTGCATCAAGCAGGCTGTCGG
>Ga0079226_10000678_pt1 | contig 24634 bp, 19 predicted proteins | sample Poulit2014_FD_76345 | JGI IMG/M metagenome (GOLD analysis project Ga0079226, IMG submission 76345) | Agricultural soil microbial communities from Georgia to study Nitrogen management - Poultry litter 2014 | ecosystem: Environmental > Terrestrial > Soil > Agricultural land | place: USA: Georgia...
AAACCTTAGGCAAATCTGTTAATTTACTTTCCAAACTAGTAATAATTTCGTCACTGGCGCCGGGCAACACTTGAATCATAAATCCCCCCGCCGTCTTAATAGAATCATCAGTATCCACTAATACACTTAAACCAATGGAAGATGGAATCTGTTCTGACACCGCCATATAATAAGTGAAATCCTCGGCTAATTCCCCTGAAACAATGGGGGTTTGTCCCGAAAAAGGCTCTTTAAGCCCTAAATCTTTAGTTACCGAAAAAATTCCTTTTGTGCCTACAGCTCCAGCTACATCAATTTTCCCTTGTTTATTTAAGGGAAGACTGATGTGCGGGTTTTTAATGTAGCCACGTACTTCTCCTTTACCATTGCTGACAACTACGATACCCCCGGCAGGGCCATCTCCTTTCACACGAACGGTGATCGTATCTTCTCCTTTGACGGTACTCCCCAGGAGCAGGCCGCCAACTAGCGTCCGGCCTAAAGCCGCAGAAGAAGTATTCCAGGTGTCATGTCGCTTTTGACCCTGGCTAACTGTTTGGGTGGCATTTACCGCATAAGCTCGTATATAGCCATTATAGGCGAGGGCTTTCACTAAATAATCTTTCATCATCCTACTTTTCTCCTTTAAAATGCTGCAAAACAATCATTTGTATCATACACATTTTTAAAATGATCTTCAACTTTACTGTTTGTCATTTCCAATAGATTTTTTCATAATTTTTCAGCAGCAAAAAGCTGCAGCAGAAACTTGCTACAGCTTTTTTACCTTCAAATCGTCAGTAGATATTATGCAAGACTTTAAAAATCATCCTTTTTTATCGTCAGAGTCATCGGTAGTTTCATCACCTGAATCTTCCGGTTTCTTTTCATCTGAAGAATCTACTGAATCTTTTTCAGCTTGGCGTTTTTGAGCTTCTTTTTTTTGCAAAGCACGTTTGGCTTCTTCAAAAGTCTGCCCATTTTCGCTTGGATATTCTTCATCTTCCACTTTTTCCGGCATTTTACCTGTTTCAAATAAAGACTTGATTGCTTTTGCATCAAGTGTTTCATATTCCAACAATTTTTCTGCAATCAGTTTATGTTGCTCACTGTGCTCTTCAATAATCTCACGTGCTTTAGCATGCGCCTTATTTAAGATGCTGCGAACTTCTTCATCAATTTCAAAAGCGATTTGTTCAGAATATGTCTTGGTCTGACCATAATCACGACCGATAAAGACTTGATTATTTCCTTCGTATTGAACAGGTCCTAATTTTTCACTCATCCCATACTCTGTAACCATGCTGCGTGCCAGACTAGTGGCTTGTTCAAAGTCATTGGAAGCGCCAGTTGATTGTGAATTGAAGACAACCTCTTCAGCTGTACGTCCACCCAGCATACCTACGATTTGTTCAAAAAGATCCTCTTTAGTTAGTAAGTTCTGATCTTCTTTAGGCAAAGCAATCATATAGCCGCCAGCACGTCCTCTTGGAATAATGGTTACTTTGTGTACGACACGAGCACGATTTAACACCATACCTACAATCGTATGACCCGCTTCATGGTAAGCCACCATTTCACGTTCACGTTTATTGATTACTTTATCTTTCTTGGCTGGACCGGCGATTACGCGATCTTCTGCTTCATCAATATCAGAAGCATCAATAATTTTTTTATCACGTCGTGCTGCAACTAAAGCTGCTTCATTTAAAACATTTTCCAGATCCGCTCCGGCAAAACCTGGTGTTTGTTGGGCAACCACTTTTAGATCAACATCTTTGGACAAAGGCTTGTTACGTGCATGAACCTTCAAAATAGCTTCTCTTCCCTTAACATCTGGACGACCTACTAAAATCTGACGGTCAAAACGTCCTGGACGAAGCAACGCCGGGTCTAAGACATCTGAACGGTTGGTAGCAGAAATTACAATGACACCTTCGTTACCTTCGAAACCGTCTAATTCAACCAATAATTGGTTCAACGTCTGTTCTCGTTCATCATGGCCGCCGCCCATGCCAGCACCACGTTGACGACCGACTGCATCGATTTCATCAATAAAGATGATTGCCGGTGCATTTTTCTTGGCTGTTTCAAACAAATCACGTACACGACTAGCCCCAACTCCGACAAACATTTCGACAAAGTCTGAACCAGAAATCGAGTAAAATGGAACCCCTGCTTCACCAGCAACTGCCTTGGCTAACAATGTTTTCCCTGTTCCTGGAGGGCCTTCTAATAAAACTCCAGCGGGGATCCGTGCACCTAAGTCAGAAAAACGACGTGGATCTTTTAGAAATTCGACCACTTCGACTAGTTCTTGTTTTTCTTCTTCCGCTCCGGCAACATCTGAAAAGCGGATTCGATTCGCTTTTTTATCGGCTTCTTTAGCTTTAGACTTGCCAAAGTTCATCACGCGGCCATTGCCGCCACCACCGCCGCCTTGTTGGCCCATCATCATATAAAACAGTCCCAAGAACAGCAATAATGGTAGGAAACTTAAGAGCAGCTGCATCCAAACGCCGCCATTTGATTGTTCTTCGATAGTCGTTTTGACCGAGTTTTCACTAGCAGAGTCAGTAATTTCATTTAAAGTAGCATCATTAGGCAAAACGGTCGTTGAAAAGTTCTTTGTTGTAGAACTCGACGATCCTAATACACTTAGCCCATTACTATTACTTACTTTTTGTTCTTCTTTGTAAGTTCCGGTAATGTTATAAACTCCATTAGTTGGTTTAACTTTTAAAGTTTTGATATCTCCTGATTTTAATTGTTCAGTGAAGGTTGAGTATTCTATCTCAGGGGTATCTTCTCTACCATCACCTAGGAAGAAGTAAACGACCATAACCATGGCTAGAATGATCAGCACATAATAGAGCGTATTTCTTGCATTCCCTTTATTTTTTTTATTCATGCGGCTCCTCCTTGCTTTTGTCTAACTTTGACCTTTACATTGTATCACAGGTCAGAGTTATTCGGTTAATCTTTTGACTCATATATGCTTGGTTTCAAAACCCCTACATAAGATAGATTACGATACTTTTGCGCAAAGTCCAAACCATAACCTACCACAAATTCATTTGGCACGTCAAAGCCGACATAATCCGCTTCAATGTCAATTTGACGCCCTTCTTGTTTATCTAATAAAGTGACAATCGTCACCGAATTTGCCTGACGATACTTGAATAAATCAACCAGATATTTCAAAGTCCGGCCGCTATCAATTATATCTTCAATAATCAGCATATTGCGTCCTTTGACGTTTGTATCTAAGTCTTTGACTATTTTTACTTCACCAGAAGAAACGGTTGCATCGCCATAACTTGAAACATCCATAAAATCAATTTCAATATATGTATCCATCTGACGGATGATATCTGCCATAAAAGGGACTGCTCCCTTTAAAACACCTACAACTAAAGGCTCTTTATCTTTAAATTCCGCTGTCAGTATCTCCCCTAATTCTTCACAGCGATGTTGAATTTCTTCTTGCGTGATCAAGACTCTTTCAATATCTTTTTCCAGCATTGCTTTCTCCTTCCGGCTTTTACTTACAATATTTGTAAAGAAGTACGTAGTGTATTTTAGCAGTTTCTTGACTAATACACAAATAAGAAATTGCATAGGGCAAAACCGCTAGCACCTTCTCATTCTTATCTGTCAGCACCCAAGCTCTTTCTCTTCGTTTTTGCGGGATTTTCTGATCGATCAAAATCCGTGCAACCTTTTTTTTCAATTGCGGATTTAACTGGATACGATCACCATCACAACGTTTCCGCAAAGTCACTGGCAAAGAAAAGTCTACCTTTAAATATTGACGATATTCTGACCAGTTTGCGATTTTTTCAGGAATTTTTTCTTGTCCTGGCTGAAAAATCCCGATCCATTCATGCTCAGACAAAAAAACAGATTCTCCCTCATGTAAATTAAATCTGGCTTTTTTTTCAACTTTAATAGCTTGATGTAAAAAGAGTTTCTCATAACTTTTTTGAAATTGCCAATTATCGACAAGATCAATTTGCCAATTTGCCTTATTCTTCTGCAGTAGCTGAGCAACTTGACTGATCTGATCCTGACTGATTGTCAACTGGTAAATTTGACGCGCCTGCTGTCTGATAGCTTCCAAGAGAAAAAACTGGCGCGCAGCGGAAAGCTGATTAAATTTTTTAATATCCATATTCAATTGATCCGAACTTGCTTTTACCATTGCCTGATAATCTTTTTGCTGCTGTTTTACAACTGTTTCTTGCGCATAGATCAACTGTTCTGAAAGTTGTTGAAAATGTGATAGCACTTGTCGATTTTCCGCTTTTAAGTGAGGAACCACCAGCTGCCTGATACGGTTACGCTGTACATCCAGCTTTTGATTTGTTGCATCTTCAAAAAAAAGAATATCTTCTGCTTGAGCATACTGATGGATTTCTTCCTTTGAACTTTGTAATAAAGGTCGAATCAAATGACCTTGACCAAAAGGCTGACGATCGATGATCCCGTGAGCTGAAAAAAAGTTCCCGTCACGCACCATTTTCATTAACATCGTTTCCATTTGATCATCACCGTGATGGGCTGTGGCTAAGAAAGGATAATTATGTCTGGTCATTATCTCTGCAAAAAAGTGATAGCGAAATGTCCGTGCCTTTTCTTCCATACCTACTTGTGAATGATTTTGCCAGTGAGTAGAAAAAAAAGGAAGCTGACGTTGTTCGCAGTATTTTTTTAAAAACTCTTCTTCTTTATCTGATGCCTGTCGCAACTTGTGATTGACATGTACTACTCCTAATTCAAGAGCAAACTGTTCTTGAATTTTTTGTAAAATATCGATGAGTACCATTGAATCCACTCCGGTAGATACAGCAACTAACAACCGTGAATTAGCAGTAAGTAAAGTACGATCGTCAATAAAATGAGCGACTTTTTGTTCTAGCACTCTAAACTCCCCCATTTCTATGAAACGAAAACAGGCAAAAGGCTCATCAATTCTGATGAATCTTCTGCCTGCCAATAAAAATCAGTTTCTGCGACCTCCGCGACCTCCGCGTTTTCCTTCTGTATTACGTCGCAAAGAAGAAAGACGATCATCACTTTCTTTTAAGAACGAACTCATCAATGCATCGAAGTCTTGTTTATTATTGCCAGTATTTTGACTGTGCGCATAGGAATTACTTTTCTTTTGAGCAGGACGATGATTTTTGTGGTCAAAATCTCGTTTTTGCTCTTTTCTTGCTTCCTTAGGTTTATCTTCTGCCTTACGGATCGATAAGCGGATTTTCCCGTCATCGCCAACGGAAGTAACCAGCACGGTCACCTCGTCTCCAAGAGCTAAGACATCATGAATATCCTTAACAAAACTATTAGAAATTTCGCTGATATGAACCAGACCCGTTTTTTTACTTCCTAAATCAATAAATGCACCAAAATTTGTAATCCCCGATACTTTCCCTTTAAGTTTTTCTCCAACTTCGATTGACATAAAAAAAATGTTCCTCCTAAATTTTGCCTTTATAAAATACTTACAGTACTGTAAGTGAAATAGAAATTTTGGCGGCTTTACCAAGCTTCTATTGCTCTAAATTTTTTTGAGTAAAACTGAGCAATTTTCACTCAAATAATTATGTCTTTAAATGACCTTATTCATCGTCTTTATCTTTAGTAGCAGCCTCATTACCAGGTAACGGGAAGACAATCTCATCATCATCTGAATATAAATAGCGACTTCTAGCAAGTTTAGCAACGTAATCTTCATCTTTTAATAAAGAAACATCTTTTTTCAAGCCCCCTACTTTTTCAGAAAGGACTTTTTCTTGAGCAATCGTTTCTGTCTTATAGTCTTCTAATTTCTGCAGACGCAAATAATCATTAAACAAGGAGATTCCGACACTCAAAAAGATTGCTGCAGCGACAACAAAAATCGCCAGCAAACGACGCCGTTTGAAAATAATCTGACGTTGTTGCTTTGCATAATAGGCATATTGCTCTTTGGCATATTCATTATCCAAAACTTTTACCTTACTTTCTTCCTGCTTATCCATGCAAACCGCTCCAGTCTTTCTAACTTAATTATAATTTATTATACCAACATCTTGAATGCTTGTCTAACGCAAATCGATTAAATTTTAGCTTTCTTGAGCAATAATTTCATACATTTTCGCAGCATCCTCTTTTTTAGTAGATTCATGCAATTCAACTACCTTGACGGTAAGTGTCCGATTTCCAAATTTAATTTCGACAATATCACCAATCTTTACCGCACTACTAGACTTAGCTAATCTGCCATTGATTTGAATACGTCCTTTATCCGCAACTTCTTTAGCGACGGAACGGCGTTTGATCAACCGTGAAATTTTCAAAAATTTATCAATTCTCATTTTTTTCTCCTATTCTTAAAAGCTTAGCCCCTAAAGGCAACATCAACCATTCTCTTAAACTAAACAAATGCCAGTAAATAGCCGTTTTGATAAAAACAGCTGCTCCCAGAGCAACTCCCGTCAGACTTAATAGTAAGGCACCTAGACGTGAATGGTACAGATTCCAAAAATAACCACTGATCAGCAAAAAAACAAGTAGTATCACGCTCATTGCCAGCAGGCATTTAGTTAGTTTTTTTATAAAAGCCTGCTCCGTCCAAAAGGCATTGATGGCTTTTTCCTCGCTTTTGTACAACACGACTAAGATAACCATTAAGCCTAAAATCGTAGCCCAGCTAGCACCTAAAGTACCCCAGTGTAGCGTTAGTAAAAAAGTAGCTGGCAACTTGATTAATAATCCTGCTAAAGCAGCTTTAAAAGCAGTTGAAAACCGATTACGACTTTGGGCTATACTTTGATAGGCCTGTATGATCGACAATAGCGCTACCGCAAAAACAAAAACAGTTAAAACCCTCAGATCCCGCTGATCTTTAAATAAAGCAAAGTTTAAATAAGGCATTAATAAAGCCAGACCTAAAGAAGCCGCTGTTGCAATCGCTGTAGTAACCCGTAAATAAGTTTTAGCAGAAGAAAGCAAGTGCTTCCGCTCTTTTTTAACCACATATTTTGTCAGAGCCGGTAAAAAGGTCGCACTCAAGGAAGTCGATATTACCAATCCTAACTGTACAAAAGGCTGCCCTCTGTCATAGATCCCTTTTGCCAGCTTAGCACCATAAACTGAATCTCCTCTGGCAACCAGCGAGTTAATGACCAAAAAGGAGTCGATCAGCTGAAACAAAATCAATAACCCACTATAAAGCGCCAGCAAACCACCTTCGCTAAAAAAACGCCAGGCAAATTTTTTGGTGACCGGAGTTCTAATAGAAAAAGAAGACAGACGATAGTTGATCCCATAAATTTTCTTATCATAATACATTAAAATAACAACTGCCACAAGGCCTCCTGCCAAAGACCCGAACATTGCTAAAGTTCCTGTCTGATAAACAGTTAGTGAGAGATGAGAAAAAGATAAGGCAGCAAGTAAAATAATACTTACCCTTAACAACTGTTCTATCACTTGTGATGCTGCAGTGGGAACCATTAAGAAGTTTCCTTGAAAGAAGCCGCGATAGAGCGATAAAGGAGGCATCAGTAAAAAAGTAAAAGAAACCATACGAATCACTGGCTGTAAAGCAATATCTCCCATTAAAGCAGCAAGTTGTCGACTAAAAAAGAAAGTCAACAGCCACAAACCGATCGCACTCAAACACAGCAGTGGATAAGTTTGTTGCAGTACTTGCTGCTTTTTTTTAGGGCTTATCTGACTGGCAACTAATTTAGACAAGAACTGCGGGAAACCCGTCAAAGCAAAAGTCATAGCTACTCCGTAAATGGGATAGACTTGCTGATAGACATAAAAGCCTTCGTCTCCCACAATATTTTGTAAAGGAATACGATATAAGGCACTTAAAAGTTTGGCAATAAAAGAAGCCACTGTTAAAATTGCTGCTCCTTCCATCATTACTTTCATTTGATTGCGCGGCATTTAAATCGGCCTCCTCACATCACTGTTTTTGCAGTTGCTTTTGATAACGTTCTTCGCGTAATGCATGAACGAAAGACTGTATTTCTTGTAACCAGACCATTTCTTTCATTTCACTAATAACCGTTAATTTTATTTGCATCTTCTCTTTTTCAACACCCATGGTTGCTTTAAGTTTAGTTGCTGCCAGAGCTTCGAATAATTGCTCCACTGAGTAAGTCTTAGTTCCAGCTTTGCTTAATATTATAGTGACAAATTGCTCACCTTTGCTGATTTTTTCAACCAAAGCCCGATCCGCGTTCATTTTCAGTTCACCGACTGATAAAAGATGGGCTACTTCATCAGGATATTCCCCAAAGCGATCCAAAAGATCATCTTGCAACTCATCTAGGTTTTCTGTACTATCTAACTCACGTACGCGCTTATAGATTTCAATTTTTTGTTTCTCATCTTTAATATAGTCTGCCGGGATATAGGCATCCACAGCCAGATCAATTTCTGCAGAAGTTTTCTGTAATTGGGTATTTTTCCCCTGCTTGCGTAAAACGGCTTCTTCCAGCATCTGTGAGTACATATCAAAACCTACCGAGTTAATAAAGCCGTGTTGCTGAGCTCCTAACAAATTACCGGCTCCACGAATCGACAGATCTCGCATCGCGATCTTAAAGCCCGAGCCCAATTCAGTAAAATCTTTGATGGCTTGTAATCTTTTTTCACTGACTTCATTTAAAATTTTTTGCGGCTGATACATAAAATAAGCATAAGCAACACGATTCGTACGTCCCACACGGCCACGCAATTGATAGAGTGTTGCCAGTCCCATATAGTCCGCATTTTCTACAAATAAAGTATTTACATTCGGGATATCTACTCCTGTTTCAATGATTGTAGTGGTGACCAGGATATCATATTGTCCATCAATAAAATCAAACAAAGTATTTTCCAGCTGTACTTCTGTCATCTGTCCATGAGCAAAACCAATTCGTGCATCTGGAACTAGTGCCTGGATTTCACTGACCTTACTTTCAATACTTTCCACTCGATTATAAAGATAAAAAGCTTGGCCGCCTCTGGCCATCTCGCGTTGAATCGCCTCACGGACAGCCCCCGGATTAGCCTCCATCACATAAGTCTGGATGGGATAGCGATTTTCCGGCGGTGTTTCAATCACTGACAGATCACGCACTCCTAACATAGACATATGTAAAGTCCGCGGAATCGGTGTTGCAGTCAGTGTTAGAACATCGACTTGTGAGCGTAGCTGCTTCAAGCGTTCCTTGTGCTTGACGCCAAAGCGCTGCTCTTCGTCAATCACCAGCAGACCCAGATCAGCAAATTCGACGTCTTTAGATAAAAGACGGTGTGTCCCTACTACAATATCAATCTGTCCTGTCTTTAATTGCTTGATCGTCTCATTTTGTTGTTTTTTTGTACGAAAACGACTCAACAAACCCACTTCAACTGGAAAATCGGCAAAACGATCGATCATCGTTTCGTAATGTTGTTGTGCCAGAATAGTCGTTGGCACTAAAATTGCCACTTGTTTACTTTCACGGATTGCTTTAAAAGCCGCCCGCAAAGCCACTTCTGTTTTACCGAAACCCACATCGCCCACCAGTAAGCGATCCATCGGTTTTTCTTTTTCCATATCTTTTTTGATCTCAGCTGTACTGCGTAACTGGTCCTCTGTTTCCGTATAAGAAAAAGCATCTTCAAATTCTTTTTGATAAGCATCATCCGGGGCAAAAGCATAGCCTTTTTCCGCTTCTCTTTGGGCATAAAGCTGGATCAGATCATCAGCAATATCTTCGATCTGGTGGCTGACTTTACGTTTTGTTTTAGCCCACTCAGAACCTCCCAGTTTATTTATTCTAGGTGATTTACTTTCAGAAGCTACATATTTTTGAATCAAATTCAGTTGAGTAACTGGAATAAACAGCTTATCATCATTTTGGTAAAGAATCGTCATATAGTCTTGGTGGACTCCATCAACCTCTAATGTCTGGATTCCCAAATACTTGCCAATTCCATGGTTGGCGTGGACAACATAGTCCCCTTTTTTTAGTTCATTATAGCTTTTTAGTCTCTCAGCATTGGTTAAGCTTTGATTTTTACTGCGCTTTTTCTTTATTTTTTGGAAAATTTCCTTCTCAGTAATGACAACTAGTTGATCCTGGGGTAACTCAAAACCTGTTTGTAAACTGCCATAAATGATTTGTGAGCGACCCGTAACCAGTTTTTCCGCACTAGTTTCTACTGCATAAATATCATAGTCACGAAAATCTTGGGCTAGTTTTTTTCTACGCTCTTCATCGCTGAGCAAAAAGACCACCGTTTGCTGCTGCTTTTCCCAACGGTCCATTTCTGCTTTTAATAAACCCATCTGACCAAAAAATTGCTGCATGGGACGGTACTGAAAATTATGGATGGCTGAAAAACGTAAATTTCCCATACCTTTTTGAAATAAAGAAAAAAAGGTCATCTGAAAATCGGTCTGCTGCAATAAAGGATGCAGCGAGCTGCCAAAAGTCTGTTCGCTAAAAACTTTTAATTCTGCCTGTTTTTGCGTCTGCCACTGGGCTTCTTCAGTTTCGATCTGACGATTTGTCTCCAAGATACGAGCATAGTCATCCATAAAAAATAAGGCCTCTTCTTGAAAATAGCTCAAGATATTGGTATGGTCCGGATATAAAATATCGGTATAAAATTGCGCATTTTCACCGGGTATGCCTTGCTTCCAATCAGCTATTAATTGGCCAAAATAGTCGCTTAAAAAGTCCTTATCCTCTTTTTTTGAGGTGATCGACAGCTTTTTAGTTAAAAAAGCTTGGACTTTATCACTGGCTTTCAATAAATCTTCTTGTGAAAAAATCAGCTCCGTAGCCGGCAAAATCACAATTTCTGTTAAATTTTCCAAAGAGCGCTGACTAGCAACATCAAAAGTCCGGATCGAATCAACTTCTACATCAAAAAATTCAATTCTGATCGGATTTTCTGCTGATAGAGGATAAATATCAACAATACTACCACGTATGCTGAACTCACCTGGTTTAGTGATCATCGCATCTCGCTGGTAGCCCATCAGAACTAACTGCTGAGCCAAATTTTCCCAGTCAATCTCTGTTCCGATCTGCCAATGCAGCTGACTTTTCTGCCAAAGTTCACTCTTGGGCAAAAATTTGCGCAAAGCTGCTGCCGGTAAAATAAAAATGCCTGGTTTTTTACAGTTCAAGGCCTGCAAAGTTAATATACGTTGAGACCTTGCCTCAGGAGATGCAAAAGCCATTTCGGCTGCAATCACTTCATCCACTGGAAAAAGATAGACATCATCAACGACCTGCAATAAATCTTCTGCCAGCTGGTTAGCATAATATAAATTAGGAGAAGCAACGATGATCTGTCCACCGAAACGTTGATAAGTACTGGCGATCGTCAATGTTTTAGCTGAACCAGCTAAACCCGTGATCAACTGACGCCGGGCTTTATCTTTTATGTTTTGCTGCCACTTTTCAATTAGGGGTGTTTTCATAAATAACTCAATTAAATCCATTTTTTGCTACTCCTTTGATTAATTAAAACGATTCATGGCTTGCATAAAATCGGTATTTTCAATAAAAAACTGAGCTGCCTGCTGAGCTTTATCAATGCCAACTTGGATCAGCGGCTGTTGTTCTTTATTAAAAGGCTGTAAGACATGAGAAATTACTGTCGTGTGAGCAGCTGGCCGACCAATTCCGATTTTAATACGGTTAAAATGGTTGTTTCCCAAATGAGAAATGATGCTCTTTAAACCATTATGACCCCCCGCACTGCCTTTTTGGCGCAAACGTACTTTGCCTACAGGTAAGTCCAGATCATCATGAATAACCACCAATTCTTCCTCATAAATACCAAAATACGTCATCAAAGGGCCTACCGCTCGTCCAGAATCGTTCATAAAAGTCTGCGGCTTTACTAATAGAACTTTCTCTCCTGCAACAACAAAGTCAGCTACTTCAGCTTCAAAAGAATTTTTTCTAAAATTCGTCTGATTTTCTTTAGCCAATTGATCTATTGTCATAAAGCCTACATTATGTTTGGTATATTCATATTTTTTCCCTGGGTTTCCCAAACCGACAATCATCTTCATATTACAAAACCTCATCAATTATTTTTATTTATTTTACAGCAAAAATGCTGGACAATCTGATCATCGTCCAGTCATCACACACTCATAATACTAAAAATTATAACACATTTTCTGATTTTTGACTCACATCGCAAAATTCTTGAAATATTTTTAACGTTTGATAACGCTAACTTAATTTTTTCTCCTGTTTTCCCTCAAAAAAACTAATACAGATAAAATAGCTGTTATATTATATTTCGTTTCACATGACAAAGTAGAAATAAAATGTTAATATGAAAACATAGTAAGGTTTTATAAAACAAAAATTCGAAAGGAATGATACACTTATGACTACACAAGCTAATAAAAAAAGCCATCAAAAAATAATTTTAGTTGGAGATGGTGCAGTAGGTTCAAGTTATGCATTTGCCTTAGTCAATCAAAATATAGCCCAAGAAGTTGGGATCGTCGATATTGCTAAAAGCAAAACTGAAGGAGACGCAATGGATTTATCCGATGCGATTGCCTTTCAATCACCTAAAAAGATTTATGCCGCATCCTATGCCGATGCCCACGATGCAGATTTAGTTGTTATCACTGCCGGAGCACCCCAAAAACCTGGTGAAACTCGGTTAGATTTAGTCAATAAAAATTTAAAGATCAATCATGACGTTGTGACTCAAGTGGTTGCTTCGGGATTCAATGGTATTTTTCTAGTAGCTGCCAATCCAGTAGATATCCTAACTTACGCCACCTGGAAATTTTCTGGTTTTCCTAAAGAAAAAGTTTTTGGATCAGGAACTTCACTTGATTCTGCTCGTTTCCGTCAATCACTGGCAGAAATAACTGGAGTTGACGCTCGTAATGTCCACGCTTATATTTTAGGTGAACACGGTGACTCCGAATTTCCAGTCTGGTCACATGCCAATATTGCCGGCCTGCAAATTTATGAATGGATCAAAAACAATCCAGAGGTCGATGAAGAAGAAATGGTCAACTTATTCTTTAAAGTACGAGATGCTGCTTATACGATCATTGAGAAAAAAGGTGCGACTTTCTATGGTATCGCCGCTGCCTTGGCTCGTATCACTCGTGCAATCTTGAATGATGAAAATGCAGTCTTGCCTTTATCTGTCCATATGGATGGCGAGTATGGTTTAAATGATCTTTATATTGGCTCTCCGGCTGTAGTCAATTCCAAGGGAGTCAAACAAATTATTGAAGTTCCTTTGAATGATAGTGAAAAAGATCGAATGAAGGCTTCTGCTGATCAATTAAAAAACATCTTAGACCAAGCTTTTGCCCAATTCGACGCTTAAAAAACTACTAAAAATTATAACTAGCCATAGGTTTGATGAATAATGACCACTAAAAATGATTATTATGGATCAGCCTATGGCTATTTTTTAAATTTTATCCACTTTTTAAAACAGATGACTCGATTTTCTGGTTTAATATGCTATGATATACAAAACAACCCATTTCTAAGGAGCTGAACGCGCATGTCACGCGCTGAACAACGAAAAAAAAATAATAAAAAGCAGTACTATGGCATTATTGCTTTGTTATTGATTTTGGTTCTCGTAGTAGCAGGATATAGTTATCGCAGTTATTATTATAGCAACCGTTTTTTACCTAAAACCTCAGTCAATAATATTAGTGTCGGCAGATTAACAGCAGACGAAGCCGAAGACAAGTTACAGCAGCAATATAGTAAACAAGCTTTTGTCATAAAAAACGATGGTAAAACGTGGAAAAAAATCAATAAAGATCAGCTCGGCTTAAAAGTCGATTTTTCTAACAGTCTGCAAAAGCAGATCCAAGAACAAAATGGCTGGACTTGGCTTTTTCAGCAAAAAGAAAATCTTACATTAAACAATACTAGTTATGATCAGAAAGTCTTAACTAAAGAAGTCAAAGCTCTTAATCAGGATCTTACTGAATTTAATAAAAGCCGCACTCCTTCCACCAATGCTAAAATCAGTAGTGATTCCTCTGGTTTTGTGATCACTTCTGAAAAACAAGGAAACGATTTCGATACGGATGAAGTCATTACGGCTTTTAAAAAAGATTTGTTAGCTGGAAAAGGTTCCCTTGATTTGGCTGACCATAAGAAAAAAGTTACTATAACTGCAGATAACAAAGAATTAAATGAAAAACTAGAACAACTAAACTCAATTGCCAAAGTTAAAGCGACTTATCAGATCAATGGCGAAAGTATCAGCATCCCGACAGAGACGATCACTAGCTGGCTAGCAGTAGAAAATAATAAAATAACTATTGACCAAGCCGCTGTACGCAAATATGTAAGCCAACTGGGGAAAGATTATAACACCAGTAAAAATAATACTGAATTTGCTAGTACAAAACAAGGGGATGTTGACGTCCCGGCTGGAACATACAGCTGGACCATTGCAACCGACAGTGAAACAGAAGCTTTAAGTAAAGCGATTCTCAAAGGTAAAGATTTCACTCGCTCTCCGATTGTCCAAGGCAGTGCTGATCCTAGCCAGCCTTTGATTGGTGATACCTATGTCGAAGTTGATTTAAAAAACCAGCATATGTGGTATTACAAGAAAGGCAAAAAGATTCTGGACACCGATATTGTTTCTGGTAAACCTAAATCTCCAACCCCTACAGGAGTTTTTTACGTCTGGAATAAAGAACGCAATGCTACTTTAAGAGGTGAAGACTATGAATCACCGGTGAGCTATTGGATGCCCATTGACTGGAGCGGCGTAGGCATTCACGATGCTGACTGGCAGCCCACTTTTGGCGGTGACCGCTGGAAAACAGGCGGCTCTCACGGCTGTGTAAACACTCCTCCTGCTGTTATGAAAACTTTATTTGAAAATGTTACTGTAGGTACGCCCGTAATTGTCATCTAAAAAAAGTCGGCTGATCCAGCCGACTTTTTTTACTCTTCAATTGATGAATATACTTCAGATACATCATCATCATCTTCTAGTTTTTCCACTAAATGATCGAATTTTTCTTTCTGATCTTCTGTTAAACCGACTGTTGTCTGTGGAACCCGGGTCAATTCTGCATGGGCTAAAGTATAACGGTCTTCAAGATATTCTTTTACTGCTGTAAAATCTTCAGGAGCAGTGTAAATTTCAAAAACATCATCTGACGTAACTAAATCTTCCCCGCCAGCCTCTAATACGGCATCTAGCATCTCATCTTCTGTTACAGCCAGATTGACACGAGCAATCGCAATATAGCCTTTACGATCAAACATATAACTAACCGAACCGGTTTCACCCAAATTACCGCCATTGCGATCAAAAGCCAGCCGTACATTTGTAGCCGTACGATTGCGATTATCCGTCAATGTTTCCACTAAGATTGCGACACCACCTGGGCCATAACCTTCATAGGTCACCTCTTCATAATTAGCACCATCTGTTGCACTAGTTGCCTTTTTGATAGCCCGATTGACATTATCATTAGGCATATTGGCTGCTTTAGCTTTGTCCATGACTAAGCGTAAAGATGGATTCGCATCAGGATCGCCGCCTCCATTTTTAGCTGCCATATAAATTTCCCGCGATAATTTTTGAAAGATCTTGCCTCTTTTTGCATCCTGGGCGTTTTTTCTTCCTTGGATATTATTCCATTTACTATGTCCTGACAAAAAATCTCCTCCTCATAAAAATTGATTACATTGTCACTGAACCAACTTTTGCTACTTTCTTATTATAACTGTATTTATAGGTATTTTACAAGAAACGTTTTTGCTTAAAGCCAATCAGAAACCAGCACAATAAAACTGCTGTCAGTGCTCCACAAGAATCAAGTATTACATCTTGAAAAAGCGGTGTACGGTCTTGGGTCAGCATCTGATGAAATTCATCCATTCCGGCATAGCCTGCCGCTGATAAGCAGGCAAAAAAAGCTGAGTAAGCCAAGGTTTTTAATTTGGGAAACAAACATAAGAAAAAGCTGCCGCCCAATAAAAAATAAATAAAGAAATGGGCAAACTTACGGATAAAAAATTCAATAAAGGAAAAATAACCCAAAGCCTGAATGCTCACTTCTTTATCAGCATATATAAAAGAAACATTGTTTAGAGTTTCTTTAAGGGGTTCCTTTTTTAATACAACTGCTAATAAACTAAGCTGTGATTGCTCATGATAAGTTTGTGATGAGCTATAAAATAAAACAGCCATAATAATAAGAGCCACGATAAAATATAAATTTCCATTCTTTTTTGCTTTTTTCATTAGAACCACCTTAAATTGATCTTTGTTTTCCTTCATTATAAAAGATATACTGACTTTCAACAAATCTAAAATTCAGCGGACATAATTTAACTTTAATGGCAAGAACTTTCTATGTTACACTGTAAATAAATATTGATAAATTTAATTGTTAAAGGAGTTCTTTTATGAAATATTCAATGAACTGGGACTTAGATAGCATTTTTTCAGGCGGTAGTCATTCGAGCGACTTAAAAAAACGACTAGAAAAGCTTGACCAGCAGATTACAGCCTACCAGCAGTCTGTAAAAAATTTTCAAGCTGAAAATTGCCAGACAACTGATCTGCAAGAACTTTTAGCGATCAATAGCCAAATTGTCAACGGTTTTATGCAATGTGGGACTTTTATTGAAGCCTTACAATCAGCAGATGTAAGTGATAAAAAAGCCAAGTTATTAGCGGGTGAACTATCTGCTAAAATGCCTCAATATCAATTAGCAGAGACAATTTTCTCCAAAAAACTAGCAGCTATCCATAAAGAAAAGTGGCACAAGCTAATGGCTGATGACAGCTTGGCTCCGCTTGCTTTTCGTTTAGGAGAAATCCGTCGCGATGGTAGTAAATTATTATCTGATCAAGCAGAAAATATAATCAACACCTTATCTTTAGACGGTCTTAATGCCTGGAGTGAACATTATGACACGATCGTTGCCAGTATTCAAATCCATTTTACCCAAAAAGACGGTCGTACTATTATGCTTTCAGTCGGTCAGGCCTTCAATAAGATGATGGGTGATGCCGACAGCAAGCTACGATCTGATTTATTTGAAGAGTGGGAAAAAGCCTGGGGTAAAAAAGCTGACTTATTCAGTGATAGTTTAAATCATTTAGATGGTTTTCGTTTGTCCGTACAAAAATTACATGGTATCGAGAATTACCTTGAAGAACCTTTAGAATATAATCGTTTGAAACAAGAGACTTTAGATACTATGTGGGCAACTATTCAAAAAAATAAACAGCCGATCGTTGATTATCTTGAACGTAAGGCCCAATTATTAGGTAAAGAGAAGATGGAATGGCAAGATCAGGATGCCCCGATTATTTTAGGAAACACAAAAGAAAAAACCTTTACCTTTGATGAAGCAGCTGCTTTTATTATAACTAATTTTCGCAAATTTAGTCCTAAAATGGCCGATTTTGCCCAAAATGCTTTTGATAAAGCGTGGATCGAAGCCGAAGATCGACCTGGAAAACTCCCCGGAGGTTATTGTGCTAGTCTTCCTGAAACACAGGAATCACGTATTTTTATGACTTATAGTAATTCCATTAATGAAGTGGCGACAATTGCCCATGAATTAGGCCATGCCTTTCACAGTAGTGTGATGTGGGAGCTACCCACTTTAAATCAGGACTACGCTATGAATGTAGCCGAAACAGCTTCTACTTTTGCTGAATTGATCGTAGCAGATGCAACTTTAAAAGAAGCTCAAACAAAAGAAGAAAAAATCAAGCTCTTAGATGTAAAAATGCAAAATGCAGTTGCCATGTTCATGAATATTCATACACGTTATATCTTTGAAAATAACTTCTATCAAGCTCGCCAGAAGGGGCTGTTGTCAGCAGGACAAATTTCTGAGCTGATGGTAAATGCTCAAAAAGAAAGTTATTTAGATAGTCTGGCTAATTATCATCCGCATTTTTGGGCAGCCAAATTACATTTCTTTATTGATGATGTTCCTTTTTATAATTTTCCTTATACTTTTGGTTATCTTTTCAGCCTGGGGATCTATGCCCAAGCCCGCAAAAAAGGCAGCAGCTTTGAAGATGAGTATATTGCCTTACTGCGCGATACTGCTGCTATGACAACCGAAGAGTTAGCACAAAAGCACCTGGACGTTGATTTAACTCAGGCGGCATTCTGGCAAGCAGGTATTGATGAAGTTCTAAAAGACATCGCAGAGTTTATGGAATTAACTGCAGACTATGTCCATTAAAAAAAGTTGCTCACTTGACGTACTGCTCAAGTGAGTAACTTTTTCAATTTTCAGCTTTAAGTTCTTTTATTCCTGTAAGTGTCAGCAAAATGACCAAGCTGACTAAGTAAATTGTACTCAAGTAAAAAATAACGACTTGCAAATTATAATGATCCATCAAAAAACCAATGAAAATAGCCGAAAAGCCCCCCACTGCTTTTCCAGTATTCATAATAAAGTTATTAGCTGTTGCTTTAATATACGTCGGATACAGTGAACTAATGACTGCTCCATAACCTCCATACATCCCATTGATAAAAAAACCGACGATAATGGCTGCCAAAATTAAAGTTAACTGGTTAGTCGCTAAAACTAGCAAGTATACCACTAAAGATGAACCAATTAAAAAAATAGCAAAAGAGTATCGCGGTCCTAATTTATCCATGATCATACCAAAACTTAACATTCCCAGACTCATGCCTAAAATTGTGCTGACCATCCACAAGGAAGAACCTGCGACTGATAAACCTAAGCGTTCTTGCATAATGGAAGGCAACCAGTTCATCAAACCAAAGTATCCGGCAATTTGAACAGTCACCATAGCTGTCAGACCGACTGTTTGCCAGCTTGATCTGCCATCAGTAAATAAATCCTTTAAATGACTGCCAGCCCTTATCTGTTTTAGTTGCGTGAAAGTTTCTGCTTCCTTTAAATCGTGACGAATGTACCAGACAATGCCCACAGGGAGTACGCCCACTACAAAAAGCATGCGCCAACCCAAAGCAGGCAAGATCAATGCAGCGAAAAGGGCTGCTAACATAGCCCCTAATTGTGATCCCATGGCAGCAACGGAAGAAGCACGTCCCACTTTTTCAGGAGGAAATGTTTCGGAAATCAGTGACATACAAGCTCCATATTCACCCCCGGCACCAATCCCGGCAATGAAGCGAAACAGATACATCAAATAAATATTTACGGAAAAATAAGTTAACAAGCAAGCCAATGAAATCAGAATTACCGTATATAGAAAAACTCTGACGCGCCCATAATTATCCGCAATATGACCAAAAATAATTCCCCCAATTAGCATACCCAAATTAGTAATCGTGGCGATCATACCTGCCTGACTACCGTTTAAGCCAAAACTCACAATAATTGAAGATAATGAAAAGGATAAAAACATAATATCCATATTTTCTAAAGCAATCCCAGCCAGCGATGCAAGCAACACTTTACGTTGATATTTTGTCATTTTTTCACCCGATCTAATTTTTTCTCTTGTAAATGACATTACTAGTTTCCAGGATGAAAAACAAGCCAAAATTTACAAACGGCAAATAAAATAGCCCTGAGAAAAATTTATCCCAGGACTATCAATAAGATATTGCTTATTCAGCAGGACCAGAAGCGACTAGTCCTCCACCTAGATTATTCAGATCAGGTCTGTCTGCTTTAATGATCAGCTGTTCATTGACAAAGGCCATTTGCCCCAGCTTGCTCATTTCACGGCCATAGCCGGAACGTTTGATACCGCCAAATGGCAGTTCAGGTAAGGAGTATCTGAAGTTGTTGACAAAAACCATCCCGGTTTCGATTTGATCGGCAACTTCTTCTCCATGTTTGCTATCACCTGCAAATACAATGCCACCTAATCCATAAGAAGAATCATTGGCTAATTCGATGGCCTCTTCTTCTGTCGTCACTTTGTAGATCACACCTACCGGACCAAATAATTCAGTGGTATGAGCCGGATTATTTCGATCAATATCAGTCAGGATCGTCGGCATAAAGAATTGGCCATCTAAATCAACAGCTTCATTGCCGTAGACGACTTTCGCACCGGCAGCGATGGCATCATCGACTTGTTTTTGTAATTTTTCTTTAGCCCGTTTACTATTCATCGGAGCTAAAGTTGTCTTGGGATCTAACGGATCGCCCATCTTCACTTTACTGAAGTTTTCCTTTAATTTTTCTACAAATTCATCATAAACATTTTCCATAACAATAAAGCGTTTAGAAGAAGTACACTCTTGACCAGCATTATATAAACGTGAACGCCAAGCAATATTAACTACATCATCCATATTAGCATCATCCAGAACAATAAAAGCATCCATACCGCCTAATTCCATAGTCGTTTTCTTCAAGGCTTTGCCAGCTTCAGTCGCAACTGATTCACCACCACGTTCAGACCCGGTCAAAGCAACTCCTTGTACTCTTACATCATGGATCGCTTTGGTCACTTGATCATAAGTTAAGAACAGATTCACGATGGATCCTTCAGGTGCACCTGCTTCAGCGATCACATCACACATCATTTTTGCCGAAGTCGGGGTATTCGAAGCATGCTTTAAAATCATGGGATTACCAACCATAAAGTTAGGGGCAAACACCCGCATGATCTGATAATAAGGAAAGTTCCACGGTTCAACCATCATCAGAACTCCGGTCGCGTGATGATGGATCTCAGCGACTCCGTTAGCTGTTGTTTCAAGTTTTTCCGGTTTCAGCATATCTTCTGCATGATCAGCAAAGTAATCTGCGATCATGGCACATAGTTCAACTTCTCCGTGTGCTTCACCAATCAATTTACCCATATCTACCGTACAAGCTTTAGCTAATTCATCTGCTTTTTCTCTTATCTTAGCTGCAACATTGTGTAAAATTTCTTTGCGTTCACTGATCGGCTGCTTTCTGAACTTTTTATACAACTCATGTCCCGTCTGTAATGCAGCTTCTAACTCTTCGTCCGTGGTGTTTTTATATTCGACCACCACTTCATTAGTATATGGATTTACTGTTTTGTACGCCATTAAAAAACCTCCTAATAATTATTTAATTACACCAAATCCGCCCGTCCAGGCAATTTTTTCGTTAGCGGCTAAGGTCATTTGTAAAAATCCTAGTGCTTCTAATTCACGTGCTCTTTTTAAAGAACCTGCATCGATAACAACTAAGTCACTGCCTGCTAAAGCCTGAGTGACTTCAGCTTTTGCCTTTTGACTATCACCAGCCAATTGAACTGTTGTGGCAACCTCATCTCCTAGCTTATGGCTGATTAAGGTTGCTGCAAAATTGGTGTTAAAGCCCTTCACTACATTTGATTCTGGTAGTTTTTTTGCCAACTCGGCCGCTGCTGAAGAATCAGCAGGCACAACAAGTTCATCCCATGTTTCAAAGTTTAATGGATTACTGATTTCTACAATTGTTTTCCCAGCTAATTTATCTGCTTGTTCTTGAGCGATTTTATCTTCTGCATCATAAGGAACCGCAAATACTACAATTTCTCCAACGTTTTCTACCGGATCTTTTGAGGTTATATAGTTAACCTTATTTCCAGCTGCTTCAAAGTTTTTGCCAATCGCATCTCCCATATTTCCTTTGCCAAATAACGTAACCGTTGCCATTTCGTGATACTCCTTTCAAAAGATACATAATCATACGAGTTAAGCATACTTTATTTTTGCTTTTTTGTTAAATAATCAGCTTGTACGATAAAACAAAACAAGAGACCAGAATTTTAAATTATCCGATCTCTTAATTTTCAAATTTAAACTTGCTTGGGTTTAAATCTCTTTAAACGCAGCGCATTCAACAAGACTGAAACCGAGCTGAAACTCATGGCAGCACCAGCAATCATTGGATTAAGCAGCGGACCGCCAAATACATGCAGGATGCCCATTGCCACAGGTATTCCTAAAACATTATAACCAAAGGCCCAGAAGAGATTTTCTTTAATATTTTTGATAGTTGCACGACTTAACTCAATAGCTGTTGTCACGTCTAATAAATCACTGCGCATCAAGACAATATCAGCTGATTCAATAGCTACATCAGTACCCGAACCGATCGCTATGCCTACATCCGCTTGTGCAAGAGCAGGAGCATCATTGATTCCATCGCCGACCATGGCCACATGCAGTTCTTCATCTTGCAGTTTCTGAACTTCTTTTGCCTTATCTTCTGGTAAAACTTCACTAAAGACTCGGTCGATACCCACTTGACTGGCAATGGCAGCTGCAGTTTCCTGGTTATCACCTGTGATCATTGCCACCTGAATATTCATATCATGTAACTTTTGAATCGCAGCAATCGAGTTTTCTTTGATCGTATCTGCGACAGCAATAATTCCAATAAGCTGTTTATCACTAGCCACAAACATTGGTGTTTTTCCTTCTTTAGCTAGCTTGTCTGAATCATTTTGTCCCTTGGCTAAATCTATTTTGTTTTCAGTCATCAATTTTTTATTTCCCAAAAAGAAAGTATTATCTTTTGTCACCACTTTAATACCATGTCCAGGAATGGCTTCAAAATCAGAAACTTCTGGCAAGTCTAGTTCACGTTTGCCAGCCTCTTCAACAATTGCTTCACCTAATGGATGTTCAGAGCCTCTTTCAGCTGCTGCTGCCAGACAAAGCAACTCATCTTCTGTTTCTTGCCGATAAGTTAATATATCACAGACAATCGGCTTTCCTTCAGTGATCGTCCCGGTCTTATCAAAGACTATAGTTTGTATCTTATGAGTAGATTCTAGCGCCTGACCACTCTTGATCAGTACACCGTTTTCTGCTCCCTTACCGGTTCCTACCATAATTGCAGTTGGTGTAGCTAGTCCCAAAGCACATGGACAAGCAATAACTAATACCGAAATTGAAATTGTCAAAGCAAAAATCCATGATTCTTGCCCTAAGAAAAACCAGCCTAAACCAGAAAGTACTGCTAAAACAATAACTACCGGCACAAACACACCGGCCACTTTATCTGCTAATTTAGCAATCGGTGCCTTGGAACCTTGAGCGTCTTCAACCAGATGAATGATCTGGGCTAAGGTCGTGTCTTTACCTACCTTTGTCGCTTTAAATTGGAAAGAACCATTTTTATTGATGCTAGCTCCGATTACTGGATCATTGACATTTTTCTCAACGGGAATACTTTCGCCCGTAATCATTGATTCATCGATAGCGGAATTGCCAGAAATAATCTGTCCATCAACTGGGATTTTTTCACCCGGACGAACAACCAGTGTATCTCCTACTTCAACGGACTGGATCGGGATCTCCACAACTTCTTCATTTCTTAGTACGCGTGCTGTTTTGGGTTGTAGCCCCATCAATTTTTGAATAGCCTCTGAGGTCTTGCCTTTGGAGACAGCTTCAAAATATTTTCCTAGCGTGATCAAAGTTAAGATCACGGCTGCTGACTCATAGTAAAGATTCATGGCAAAGCTTGAATCACCTAAATAAACCAGGATCGTACCATATAAGCTATAGAGAAAAGCCGCACTAGTCCCTAAAGCTACTAAGGAATCCATATTGGGATGACCCTTAAACAAATTTTTAAAACCGTGAATATAAAAGCTCCGGCCAAAATACAAGACTGGTAAGACGAGAATCAGTTGAGCTGCAGCAAAATTGACCGCATGATGCATCGGATCCAAAAAACCAGGGATCGGCAATCCAACCATATGCCCCATGGATAAATACAATAGTGGGACAGCAAAGATAGCTGAACTAATAAAACGACGCCACATTTCTTTAATATGATTTTGTTTTTTATCTTCTTGTGCTGCAGCTTCTTCTTGTGAATCTTCTTTGGCATTATAGCCTGCATCCACTACAGCTTGTATGATTCTTTGTGCAGAGACTCTAGCTGGATCAAATTGAGCCGTCATTTTTTCAGTCGCTAAATTCACACTCGCTGAAACGCCATCTAACTGATTGACAGCTTTTTCTACGGTTTGAGCGCACATGGCACAAGTCATTCCTTCTATAGCAAAGTTTTCACTGACTTTCGGTTCTGCCACACCATAACCAGCATCCACTACAGCTGATTTAATCGCCGCTTCATCCACTTGTCTTTCATCATAGTCTACATTTAGTTTTTCAGTCGCTAAGTTAACCGAAGCAGTATCGACTCCTGCGATTTTGCTGACTGCCTTTTCTACCGTTTGCGCACAAACAGCACAAGTCATTCCTTCAATGGAAAATGTATTTGTCGTCATCTTTTTCATCTCCAATTAAGCGATTGCCTTTGCATCATAACCTGCTTTTTTAATCGCTCCGATAATTATTTCATCTGCTACTTCTGTATCAATAGAAACTTCCTTACTTGCTAAGTTAACTGAATAATCTTTGATCCCCTCCAGACTATCTAAAGCCTTGGATACATTATTGACACAACCTTGACATTTCATATTGGTTACTGCAAAATTTTTATTCATTGACAAAATCCCCTTTTGTTTACAAGTGTAATCTTCTTTACAAGCTAACTATATACTTTACGACTACATTTGTCAACAAAAAATAAGCTACCTGATTTTACCGATAACTTAGTTCTTTTAACTGGAATTTTTATGCTACAGATCAAAACATCCTTTGGACATAATTTTCTGCATAACTAACACTTAAGATAACATTTTTCTCTTG
>Ga0079226_10000679_pt1 | contig 24627 bp, 22 predicted proteins | sample Poulit2014_FD_76345 | JGI IMG/M metagenome (GOLD analysis project Ga0079226, IMG submission 76345) | Agricultural soil microbial communities from Georgia to study Nitrogen management - Poultry litter 2014 | ecosystem: Environmental > Terrestrial > Soil > Agricultural land | place: USA: Georgia...
AGCGAAATTAGAGGAGCTCATCGATGAATTCAGTTTGCACAAAGTTCGCAAAAACAGGGGCGATCTGCTCTCTGGTGGTGAACGCCGAAGGACAGAGATTGCCCGAGCATTAGCTGCTAATCCGAACTTCATTTTACTAGATGAGCCTTTTGCGGGGGTAGACCCCATTGCTGTGGAAGAAATACAGTTTATTGTATCGAAATTAAAACAAAGGAAAATAGGTATATTAATCACTGACCATAACGTACAGGAAACCCTGTCCATTACCGATAGAGCCTACTTGCTTGCAGAAGGAAAAATTATGCTAACGGGTACGCCAGAGGAAATTGCGGACAACGAGCTGGCCCGTAAATTCTACTTGGGCCGCAACTTTGAGTTAAGGAGAAAAAAACTTTAATAGCACATGGTGATACTGAACTCTTTATTTAGCTGGTTCATGAAAAAGCGCATCCATCAGATTGAGCTTTTCATGAAGTACCCTCATGATGTTCAAGAGGAGTGGTTTCACGCACTTATTGCAAGTGCAGAAGCTACTGAATGGGGAAAACAGTACGACTACAAGTCCATCTATACGCTCGAGCAGTTTAAAGAAAGAGTGCCTATTCAAAATTACGAAGATATCAAGCCCTATGTAGATCGCATGATCAAAGGCGAGCAAAACTTACTATGGCCTTCGGATATCAAGTGGTTTGCAAAATCATCGGGAACCACTTCCGAACGGAGTAAATTCATTCCAGTAAGCGAGGAAGCACTAGAGGAGTGTCACTACCAAGGAGGAAAAGATATGGTGGCTATCTACTGCCACAACCGACCTGACAACAAGCTATTTACAGGAAAAAGCGTAGTACTTGGAGGAAGCTCACAAATCAACTCCTTTATGTCGGACTCCTACTATGGAGACTTGAGCTCTATCCTCATAAGGAACCTTCCATTCTGGGCGGAGTTTAAAAGAACACCTAACTTGGAGGTTACATTAAACCCTAATTTTGAGGAGAAGATAAATGACGTCGCTAAAATCACCATCCAAGAGAACGTGACGAGCCTAGCGGGTGTACCGACATGGAATATCGTCATGGCAAAGAAGATCCTTGAACTTACAGGAAAGAGCAATTTACTGGAGGTCTGGCCGAATTTAGAGCTATATACCCATGGAGGAGTAAGCTTTAAACCCTATGTAGAACAGTTTAAAAAGCTGATACCGTCAGATTCTATGTATTATTTAGAAAATTACAACGCTTCGGAAGGGTATTTTGGCTTACAGGACCGAGCGGACTCTCAAGACCTGCTGTTGATGCTCGATTACGGTATTTATTACGAATTTTTACCGCTTGAAAATATCGACGACGAAAAACCACAAACGTTATCGTTAGACCAAGTGGAGCTGGGCAAAAATTACGCATTGATTATTTCTACCAATGCGGGCTTGTGGAGGTATTGCATTGGCGATACGATTAGGTTCACAAATCTACACCCTTATAGGTTTCAAATATCGGGAAGAACGAAGCACTTTATCAATGTGTTTGGGGAAGAGCTCATTGTAGACAATGCCGATGAAGCCATCCGCAAAGCATGTAAAGAAACATCAAGCACCGTAAAAGATTATACAGCCGGGCCTATTTACTTCCAAGAGAACGGGGATGCAGGAGGTCATGAATGGATCATCGAGTTTGACACACCACCAAAAGACATCGAGTTGTTTAAGAAACTCTTAGATAAGGGTTTAAGAGAAGTCAATTCAGATTACGACGCTAAGCGTTATAAAGATATGGCTCTAGCAGCGCCAACCATTCACATCGCACCTAACGGCACATTTTACAAATGGCTAAAATCTAAAGGAAAGCTAGGCGGGCAAAATAAAGTCCCTAGGTTATCCAACGATAGGACCTACTTAAAAGCTATCCTTCCTTTCATAAAAACATAAAACCCCTGAATAACTCCAGGGATTTTAATTGGATAAGTGTATGTTATTAAACGATAAAGTTCCAACCGAAGGGGTCTTCACTCTCTCCGTATCTCAATTGATTTAAATAATCGAGCACTCTTTTTGAAAACTCTCTAGTTTCCACCTCAGGTAGCTCAAATAACTCACCATTATAACCAATCGTAGAGATCGGTGTAACAGTAGCAGCTGTACCTGCCGCAAAGGCATCTAATACAACACCTTCTTTTATACCGTTTAAAAGCTCTTGAACAGACACCTTGCGCTGTTCGGTTTCATAGCCCCAGCTTTCAGCCAGTTCCATGATCGTCTTCCGAGTAATTCCGTGGAGGATAGTGTTCCCATGAGGCGTGATGATTTTATTGCCAATTTGGAATATTAAATTAGCGGTTCCCGCTTCCTCAATGTACCGGTGCTCCTTAGCATCGGTCCACATCAGCTGATCAAAACCCTCGTTATTGGCGAGCTGTGTAGGGTATAAGGAAAGCGCGTAGTTACCCGCATTTTTTGAGAAACCTACACCGCCTTCTGCAGCTCTCGTGTAGTGTGTTTCCACTTTCAACTTTAAGGGCTTGCTGTAATATGCACCGACGGGGCTGGTGATAATAATGAACTTATAAGATTTTGAAGGATGCACCCCTAATGCCGACTCTGTGGCAAACATAAAGGGTCTTATGTATAAAGAGGTACCTGGGCGATCTGGAACCCAACTGCTGTCCACCTGAAGAAGTTTCTTCAAACCATCCAGAAAAATCTCCCTTGGAACCTCTGGCATTTGCAATCTAGCAGCCGAACGGTTAAAACGCTCCCAGTTTTGATCTGGCCTGAATATACTCACTGTTCCATCTTTGAATTTATAGGCTTTAACTCCTTCAAATATGGACTGCCCGTAATGAATGGACGATAATGCCGGACTGATAACAAGATCCTGATAAGGAATAATCGAAACCTGCTGCCAATCACCATCGTCGTATTCTGCTACAAGCATATGATCAGACATAATTTGTCCGAATTTCAAATTATCAAAGTCAACTTGATTCAACCTTGAGTTATTGGTTTTTTCTATTGCTATAGAATACTTATTTGGTATATCCATGATCCGTTTTATAATTTAATTTAATGGCCTTATTAACAAAAGTATCCAAATTTGATTAAAACAATGGGTATTATTTAATATACTTTGCTATTTTTTTAATGAGCTTAAATATACTCATAAAACTTGGTTTTAATATTCCAACTCATCGATCAATTCTTGATGCGCCTGACGGAGTTCCCGTAATGCATTCGAGTCTCTCATTTTTGTGGCCACCTGTATCCCCTCTTCGTAGATACGCAAAGCCTCTTTTTCATCATCCAGCTTTTCAAGCAATTTCCCCAAATGGTAATAAGTGCCTACATAGTCTGGATCGGACTCCACTAACTTATAAAAATGTTCAGCTGCCTCCTTCTCATTCCCTAGTTTCAAAATCTCCGTTGCAATAGCGTATTTTAAAAATGGATCGTTAGGAGACTCTTTTAAAAACTCTTGTAATTTCTCTAATCTACTCATCTTAAATTCTAACTTTAAACCCAATTATAATTCTCTGTAACTACTTTAGTATCGGCAGAGAAAAAACTATGCTAACATAGTATTTTACATTACTATAACAAAAGCTTCTCGAGCTTGTTTTTTTACTAAATCCTCAATTTAAAGCGATATTTTAGCTAAAAAAGTAATTTCTCACGGGATACACAACGTTTCAACAAACAAAATCTAATTCACCCGATCGTAAGAAACAAGCTATAACATTTGTTTTTTTCATAAAAAATCTTAGGTTTGTATACAAAGGAGATCAATTATGAAAATATTAGTATGTATTAGCCACATGCCTGATACCACCTCACAAATAAGCTTTTCTAGTGACGCCACAGCATTTAATAGTAGCGGATTGCAATTTGTTGTTAATCCTTACGATGAGATTGCTTTAGCGAAGGCTGTAGAAATAGCTCAGAGCCAAAACGGTGAAATTACTGTAATCAATGTAGGGGAATCTGAAACAGAGCCTACTATTAGAAAAGCACTAGCCATTGGCGCTGATAAAGCCATTAGGGTAAATGCTAAACCGAAAGACGGCTGGTTTGTGGCGAACCAAATTGCTAGTCACGCAAAGGACAACGCATATGATTTAATATTAACTGGCCGGGAGTCTATCGACTACAACGGCACACAAATCGCTGCTCTTGTCGGAGAACTACTGGGCATACCTTCTGTTTCCTTAGCGAAAAAGCTTCAAATAGAAAACGGAAAAGCCCAAATAGATCGTGAGATCGAGAATGGAGTTGAAAAATTAGAAATCAACCTTCCACTAACGGTAGGTACATCTGAAGGTGTTGCAGAACCTAAAATCCCTAACATCAGAAATATCATGGGCGCTAGAAGCAAGACCATTGAAGTGGTAGAGCCTATCGAAGTTTCTGAGCTTTCAAGCATAAAAGACTATGAGCTACCGCAACCTCGGGAAAGTGTTACTATGATCCAAGCGGATCAAGTTGAAGAGCTGGTTAACTTATTACACAGCAAATCAAAAGTAATATAACACACCTTTTATAACAATAAACTAGAAACAAATGGCAATTTTATCCTATATAGAACACAACGAAGGCATCTTTAAAAAATCTGCCTTCGAAACAATGACCTTTGCGAAAGATTTAGCAGATAGTATCGGCCAGAAGGTGGTCACCGTAACCATTGGTGAGGTCGCAGAAGACGAGCTCAAAAAGCTAGGGCAATACGGTGCCGATAGAATCCTTCATATCAATCAGGAAGGGCTTAAAAGATTTTACAATGTTTCCTATACGAACATTTTAAGTCAGGTGGTTGAAAAAGAAGACATTTCTACGATCGTTTTATCTAGCTCCTTTGCTGGGAAAGAGCTAGCCCCTCGATTAGCAGGAAAATTAAAAGCAGCCTACATCAATGGTGCTTTGGATACCCCAATAAATGAGGGTGGCAACTTACAAGTTAAAAAATCGGTCTTTTCCAACAAAGCATTTGCCAATGAGCTACTGACTTCTGAAAAGCGGGTTATCACGGTCAACCCCAATACATACGCTGTCAAAGAAAACCAAGGAACCTCCGAGGTGGAAGCCTACCAACTAGAGAGTGCTAGCAATGCTGCAGAGGTTATCTTTGGAGAAATCGCAGCTTCTTCCGATAAGATATCCTTACCTGAGGCGGAAATAGTAGTTTCAGCAGGACGCGGCATGAAGGGACCTGAAAACTGGGGGTTAATTGAAGAACTAGCGGAAGCACTAGGCGCCGCAACGGCTTGCTCGAAGCCTGTATCGGATGCCGGCTGGAGGCCACACTCAGAGCACGTGGGGCAAACTGGAATAGCCATTAGTCCAAAATTATATGTTGCCGTAGGTATTTCTGGAGCCATACAACATCTTGCAGGAGTCAGCTCCTCTAAAGTGATAGTTGTTATCAACAAAGACCCCGAAGCACCGTTTTTTAAGGTTGCCGATTACGGAATTGTAGGCGATGCCTTTGAAGTGCTACCCAAGCTAACTGAAGCTATAAAAGCCTACAAAAACTCTTAAATAGAATAAAGAATAATTCATGATTATTTTGTAGCTTGTTGGAAAGAGAACAAGCTACTTTTTTTTTGCACCAATATTTCAGATATTTGTAACATAGCTAAATTAAAAAATGGATAAAGTCAGGTTAGACATTGTTGGGTTATCATTCAGTGAAACACAATCTGGTGCTTATGCACTTGTTTTTGCTGAACAATCGGGGAATAGAAGATTACCAGTAATCATAGGTGGATATGAGGCGCAAGCAATTGCAATAGAGATTGAAGGAATGGAACCGAGCAGACCTCTAACCCATGATTTACTCAAGGCCGTGTTTATAAAAACAGAAGTCGAGTTAATCGAAGTACTCATTTACGACTTGCAAGATGGTGTGTTCTATGCTAAGCTGATTTGTAAGCAAGGTGAGGAAACCTTTGAGATCGATTCCAGAACCTCCGACGCCATTGCTTTAGCAGTACGCTTAAATTGCCCCATTTTCACGCGTGAATTTATCCTAGATGAAGCGGGAATCATTATAGACAGTGACGATTTTGCTTTTTTAGAAAATTTAGAAGGCACCACTGAGCAAGAAGTTTCTAGTAGTCCAAAAAAGAAAAAGAGCGCATACTCTTCTTACTCTAATGAACAACTAGAGGAAAGATTACAAAAAGCTATTAATGACGAACAGTATGAAATGGCCGCTGAAATACGTGATGAAATAGATAGAAGAAGTAAGGATAAGAGGTAGTTTCTATACTGGGTTTTGCCCTTATTTAAATGGACATAAAAGTTAGACTAACGATAATCAACTTCCTACAGTTCTTTGTATGGGGGGCATGGTTAATTACTTTAGCAAATTATTGGTTTGGAACCAGGCAGTGGGACGGAACGCAGTTTGGTACCGTGTTTGCCACTATGGGCATTGCCTCCTTATTCATGCCTACTTTAATAGGCATTATTGCTGACCGTTGGGTGAATGCAGAAAAGCTATACGCCTTATTGCATGTATGCTACGCTGGTACATTGGTTGCCCTCACGCAAGTGGATAACCCGCAAACTTTTTTCACCATCATGCTACTAGCCATGTGTTTTTACATGCCCACACTTGCCCTATCCAACTCGATAGCTTATTATGTTCTTAGTAAACACAATTTAAGTGTGGTTAAAGCCTTCCCACCCATTCGGGTTTGGGGCACAATAGGCTTTATAGCGGCAATGTGGACAACAAACCTTTCGGGAAGCAAATCCACTATAGGACAGTTTATGATTGCTGCAGTTGCCTCTATTGCCCTGGCAGCCTTCTCTATACTGGCGCTCCCTAAAGTTAAAAGCGGCATTGACCAAAAAAGCAAACATTCTAGCTGGTCCAGCGTCTTAGGTCTGGATGCTTTTAAGCTATTTGCAAACTACAAAATGGCCTTATTTTTTATATTTTGTATGTTTTTAGGTGCCGCATTACAACTGACAAATGCATACGGGGATATTTATATAGATGATTTTAAATATTTCCCCAAATATGCGAACCTTCGTGTCATAAAATATTCGACCATCATCATGTCCATCTCTCAGATATCTGAGACGGTATTTATCCTAGCCATACCTTTCTTCCTGCAGCGATACGGTATAAAAAAAGTCATACTCATCTCCATGGTGGCCTGGGTATTAAGGTTTGGATTATTTGCTTTTGGAGATCCCGATGGGGGTCTTTGGATGATTATACTCTCGTGTATTGTCTACGGCCTCGCCTTTGACTTTTTCAACATTTCGGGGTCTTTATTTGCGGAAACATCAGTCCCAGCACGAATCAGATCTTCCGCTCAGGGGCTTTTTATGATGATGACCAATGGAATAGGAGCCATCTTTGGGTCGATTACCTCGGGGTGGTTAATCGATAACTATTTCACGAAAAAGTTTACCAGTGTTCATGAACTAGCACAGTTCTTAGAAACGAGCATCAACAATGCCTATTTATTAGAAACACTGAGCTTGAAAGGGATATCCATAAAAAACGGCCTACTTTCAAGCCCTATTTACTTAAAAGATTGGCCAGCTATTTGGATTTCTTTCTCCTTGTATGTGGTTGCTATTGCAATTCTATTTGCTCTACTCTTCAAGCACAAACACGAGCCTAGTAAGGAATAATAAGGCTCTAGCTTCTTTTACCAGCAAGCAAGTAAAGTACAGCCATACGTACTGCTACACCATTTTCAACTTGATCTAGAATAATCGCATGATCGCTATCAGCGACATCGGAAGTCACCTCTACCCCCCTATTTATTGGCCCCGGGTGCATAACTGTAATGGGTTTATCTAGGCTATCTAAAATCTCTTTGTTTAACCCGTAAAGCATCACATATTCTCTTAGCGAAGGAAAATAGGCTATATCCTGCCGTTCTAACTGAATTCTTAGCATATTTGCCACATCGCACCACTCCAAGGCCTTGCGCAAATTGTGCTCAACCTTCACGCCCAATGAGTCGATGTATTTAGGGATTAACGTGGTAGGGCCGCAGACCATCACCTCTGCCCCCAATTTCTGCAAACATAGGATATTCGATAATGCAACCCTAGAGTGCAAGATATCACCAACAATAACCACCTTTTTCCCAGCTACCTCTCCTAAGCGTTCACGAATGGAGAATGAATCCAGCAAAGCCTGAGTAGGGTGTTCGTGGGCACCATCACCCGCATTAACAATATGTGCGTCGATATTTCTACTCAAAAAGCGCCCCGCTCCAGCAAAAGGATGCCTCATCACAACAATATCTACCTTCATAGCCAATATATTCTTCACCGTGTCGATTAAAGTTTCTCCTTTGCTTACTGAGGAAGAGGAAGCCGAAAAATTGATAGTATCGGCAGACAGCCTTTTTTCAGCAAGCTCAAAGGAAAGCCTTGTGCGCGTGGAGTTTTCAAAAAATATATTTGCTATTGTTATGTCTCTTAAAGAGGGAACCTTTTTAATTGGCCTGTTTAAGATATCTTTAAAATTCTGAGCCGTATCTAAAATGAGCTCTATATCTTGCTTATTTAAATCCTTTATTCCTAAGAGGTGATTAGTGCTTAATTGCTCTTGCTTCTCGTTCATAGCTTTTAGATTAATCGTTAGGTTCAGTCAATAACATGATACTATCTTTATCATCTACTTCTTCCCATTCCACAGATACCCTTTGAGAGTCAATTGTGTCCACCTGCATGCCTATAAAATCTGGCTGAATGGGAATCTCTCTGGAAAACCGACGATCTACAAGCACTAAAAGCTCGATTTTTGTGGGCCTACCGAAAGCTTGCAAAGCGTCCATAGCGGAACGGATAGTTCGCCCAGTCCATAGGACGTCATCCATCAGAACTACCTTTTTATCATCAATAATAAAATCTATTTCTGTTGAATTGGCGATTATTGGTCCTGAGCCTTTTTGACGAAAGTCATCTCGGTAAAATGTAATATCTAATAGCCCAAGCTTCACTTTGACTTGGGTCATTTCATAAATTTCTTCTTGCAAGCGCTGGGCTAGAAATGTTCCTCTAGGCTGTATGCCAATAAAAACTACATCTTCAAACTCTTGATGTGTTTCGATTAACTGCTGGCACAATCTCCTGAGCGTTATTTGGAACTTTTTCCCGTCTAATAAGGTCGACTGTTTCATAACGATTTATTTGGGCAAACTTAACATATTTTTCTCCTAAAATACAGAAAACTGTTAATCAAGTGAAAAAAAATCCGCAACGTGAATTGCGGATTGTATTTTTTTATGATTGATTTTATTCCATCAGATACATTTTATACTGCTCAAATAGCGCTTCTGCTTCTTTGGTAAATTCCTCATCTACATTCTCGTTGTTTTGTGCGATATTGTAATAACGCATAACGGCAGATAGGCCTATTTGGATATTCCGCAACTCCATCTCTGGGCGCATGCCAGTAATATCGAAGTAATACTCCATGTTATCTTTTACATACTTGAGGTTTCGCAGCCCCATCTCACGGCCCAAGTCAACAGCACCTGCTTTATAAGCTGCATCTATTAACACAGCATAACCAGCAGCTTCCCCAATAGTATATGTCTTATCGGGAAGGCTCTTATGAGCTTCCTCAACCACGGACTTAGCACCCTGGTTATTACCTTCTAAGATCAAGTTCTGCGCTGTCTGTCCAAATACAGAACCTGCAAATAAAGAGAAATACCTGTAAGAATCTGGATCTAGATACTTAGCATCTGCAATATTCCCCCACTGGTAGTTCTCCATAATATTTTTATAGGTTGCCTCGGTATTCACTAAAGTGGAAGGCTCTCCTTCTTCTAACCCTAGATCCACTGGCATCAGCCTAAGGGCAAAACCCTCGGATACTAAATAGCGATCTAGACCAATGTAATTGGTCTCTGGTGTGGTGATTGTAAAATATACAGGCCGCTCCCAATTGTTATTTGCTAAGATCGACAAGATGGATAGCTCCGCTCGCGTTATCACATTCCCCGAGAACTCCCAAGTCATCGTATCGGTAATATAATCGTTCCACTTCTCGGGAACCACCTGATTGGATAACACATCGGATTTATTCACCTTAAACTGCATCTTTTTGGTCGGTAGCACGTTGGCATATTCACCGCTTTGCAGCTGCACCATATTTTGTCTATTATCTGATAACATAATGGTTAGTAGATCTTCTATATCGACATGCCTATCGATATTGTGATCTACATAGTAAATAACATCTCTTACGCCGTCTTTAATTTTCTCAGGATCGATATTAAACGGCAAAGCGTCGGCATCGTTCACCTTGTTCATCATTTGCTTCATATACCAATCCGATCCGAGCAAACTCAGGTTAACAACGCGCACATCAGTTCTATAGCCTTCTACCTCCTGCACATACCAAAGAGGATAGGTGTCGTTGTCACCATAGGTGAACAGTATAGCATTGGGCGCACAAGAGTTCAAATAGTTCTTGGCCATATCTCTAGCTAAGAACTTCTCGGACCTATCGTGATCTACCCAGTTTTCTTTAGCCAGTAAAACTGGCCCTGTTATTAAGCAAATGGCCGTTGCTACAAGCGCTGCATTTTTAGCGTTCATCTTCTTGCTAAACCATTCCCAAAGGGCAAGTACAGCAAGCCCTATCCATATACAGAATGCATAAAAAGAACCAGCATACACATAATCACGTTCTCGAGGTTGCATAGGTGTATCGTTCAGGTATAGAACAATCGCGGCACCCGTAAAGAAAAAGAGTAGCGTCACCACCCAGGCGTCTTTGCGAGTCTTTTTAAAGTGCCACAACACGCCAACAAGCCCTAAGATTAGAGGTAAGAAAAAATAGGTGTTTCTTCCAGGGTTGGTCCTCTCGGATTCTGGCAGCTTATCCTGACTCCCAAGAACAAAAGAATCTATAGGTTTAATACCACTCAACCAGTTCCCCTCGGTTAAGGACCCTAAGCCTTGTTGTTGATTTTGCCGTCCCACGAAGTTCCACATAAAATACCTACCGTACATATGTCCCAATTGGTAGCCCAAAAAGAACTTGATGTTATCCACCATGGAAGGTTTCTCGTTGGGTCCCAGCCCTAAGAAATCCCTATAAAACTGAACATGCTCACCGCGTTCGCTATGTACCCTAGGGAATAACGTCTCTCTATCAAATTTATAATCTATCCGCTTACGAGCCACCTCGTATTTTTCTTTATCTTTCCTATAAACCTTCCCTCCCTCTTTCACGTCAACCACCTCAGAATCGAAATAACGACCTTTAATCAAAGGATTCGAAGCGTATTGTTCTCTATTTAAATAACGTAAGAATGAGAAAGCATTATCAGGATCACTATTATTCAAACTGGTGTCCGCTTTAGCACGAATTAAAATCATACTAAAGGAGCTGTAGCCAAATAAAATCAAGGTCAAGCTCAACATAATAATATTGAGCAAAGGCTTCGCTTTTTTAATCGAATAATAAATAAGATAAACTATCAACCCTACTAGTAGAACTGCAAAGAACAGTACCCCCGAGCCGAAACCCAGCCCCAAGGAATTCACAAAGAATAAATCAAAGTAGGCTGCTAGCTTAATAGTATATTGAATTACACCCCACAAAATAAACCCTAACACCAACACTCCTATACCTAAAGCTTTAGCAATACCGCCTTTTGTTACCTTAGAGGTTCTACGGAAATAAATAATCAATGCTATGGCAGGAATAACCAGTAAGTTCAGCAGGTGAACGCCAATGGATAGTCCCATGATATAGGCGATAAGCAAAAGCCAACGATCTCCAGTTGGCTCATCGGCCCTTCTCTCCCACTTTAAAATGGCCCAGAAAACTGCCGCCGTACAGAGCGAGGACATGGCATACACCTCAGATTCGACAGCTGAAAACCAAAAAGTATCGGTATATGTATAGGCTAAAGATCCTACAGTACCTGCTCCCATAATAGCAATCAACTGTCCCAGGGTAAGGTTATCTTCAGAAGAATACCCTACAAATATCTTTCTGGCCAATGCCGTTATACTCCAAAACAAAAACAATATGGTGATACCACTACACACTGCAGACCCCACGTTCATCCAAAAAGCAATCTGTTCGGTATTTCCCAATGCGAAGTTTGAAAACACATTTTGGATCATTAAAAACAAGGGTGCTCCAGGCTGGTGAACAATTTGCATTTTATAGGCAGAAGCTATAAACTCGCCAGTATCCCACCAACTCAATGTCCTCTCAGCTGTCAAAACATAGGTTAATGTGGCTATCAATGCGCAAGCCCATCCCACTAAATTGTTAATACGGTTATATCTCATAGTTACACTAATACAAAAGGCTAATATACGCCATATTTAAATTTGACATCGAAAATACAGATTTATTGCCTATAATAAAGAATTTTCACCTACGAATTTAACAAAACATAACAATTCAAAGGCTCCAAAAATAATTCTATTGACATCCAATAGGTTATCTAGTAAAAGAAAAATATTCCTAGAAATATTTTGACATAATGAAAAAACGTTATACCTTTGCCAGTGTTAAGACGAAAACAACCCGAGGAGATATCCAGAGAGTTGATAGTCTGAATAGAATTGCCCGATAGTATAAAGGTAGTACAAATGGTTTTGGTTCATTTAGTTCAGGTTCGAATCCTGGTCGGGCAACCAAAAAAAGCTAAGCAGTCCCGCTTAGCTTTTTTTGTTCCTCCACTTTAAACCATTCTCTGCCGCTTCTATCTGTATTAGAATTTTGTTATTAAAAAGTTATCACTAAATTTGTCGCAAAGATACTTACGATTTATATGAAGACGAGATATAGGAGGTGTACAACCTTTGATCATATTTATCAACCAACCAGTTTTTGTTACAATCAACAACTACAGGGAGACCTATCTGATTATACCAATTCAAATACAATCTTTATTAAAAATTCATAATACAAATTATATATAAAACTATAAACATAGCACAATGTCTTCACCACTCAACAATGTAAAGTTATTTGCAGGCTCAGGAACAGAAGAACTTGCAGAGAAGATCTCAAAATCTTACGGAGCAAAATTAGGCGATAAGATTTTATCTCGTTTTAGCGACGGAGAAATCCAGCCTTTTTATACCGAGTCCATTCGTGGGAACGATGTATTTATCATCCAGTCCACCAACCAGCCGTCAGATAACTTAGTAGAGTTATTATTAATGATTGACGCCGCTAAACGTGCGTCTGCACACTATATCACTGCCGTTGTACCCTATTTTGGTTATGCTAGGCAAGACAGAAAAGACAAGCCTAGAGTATCAATCGGCGCTAAGTTGATTGCCAACTTAATTACTGCAGCTGGTGCCCACCGCATCATGACTATGGATTTACACGCTGCACAAATCCAAGGATTTTTTGACATCCCAGTTGACCACCTAGATGGGGCGATCATCTTTGTACCGTATATAAAGTCATTGAATCTACCGAACTTAACGATTGCATCTCCAGATATGGGTGGGTCCTATCGCGCTCGTACTTTCGCAAAATACTTCAACGCTGAGGTAATCATTTGTGATAAGCAAAGAAAAAGAGCTAACGAGGTAGAGTCCATGTCCATCATTGGTGATGTTACAGACCAAGACGTAGTCTTAATAGATGACATTTGCGATACAGCGGGAACATTGACTAAAGCTGCTGCTTTAATCATGGAAAGTGGAGCAAGATCTGTTAGAGCTGTATGTACACACGCAGTACTATCGGGTGAAGCATACGAGCGAATAGAAAATTCGATGCTTGCTGAAATGATTGTTACAGACACTATACAGGTAGATCCAGAAAAACTAAAGCAAAGTAAAAAATTAAAAGTACTATCTACAGGTGAGCTATTTGCTGATGCAATTACTAGAGTTCACGAGCACGGAACAATTTCTGAGCTTTTTCAAGTAGACTAATTACACCCTAAAGAGCTTATAAACCTGAGGGACTGATGTTTCTCAGGTTTTTTAGTTACCTGCTAAGGCCAGGCTAATGTGCCCTAAAACTTAGAGCAGACGACTTTCTAGAATGCTTCCTATCGCTATTTCATAAAAACAATCAATAATGCATTCTTTTATACACCATCTCTTTATTATTCAAAGATATAAGCGTATATTTGCAACTTTAATTAACATTATTATTTAAAACAACATGAAATCAATTGCTATTAGCGGTTCTGTTAGGCAGAACGTAGGGAAAAGAGACACTAAAGAACTTCGTTACGAAGGTCGTGTACCGGCTGTTTTATACGGTGGTTCTGAGCAAATTCACTTCTCAGTGTCCGCAGCTGATTTGACTCCAGTATTTTATACTGCAGATGCTCAATTCATTGAACTGGATATCGACGGCGATAAGCGCAAAGCTATCGTACAAGATTCACAGTTCCACCCTCTTACTGAACAAGTACAACACATTGACTTTTTAGAATTATTTGACGACAAGGAAGTAACAATGACTATTCCTATCGTATTAACAGGTACTTCTGCAGGAGTTAGAATGGGTGGTAGATTAGCACAAAAGCTTCGTACTTTACGAGTTAAGGCTCTTCCAGGCAACATGCCACAAACAATTGAAGTTCCTATCAACTCGTTAGAAATCGGCAGCTCATACCGTGTTGAGAAAATTGAAATTGAAAACGCAAAGATTCTAAATAATAGCGACGACACTATCGTTTCTGTATTAGCATCTAGAGCTTCTAAGCAAGCTGCTACAGAAGAAGAAGAAGCTAAGTAATTGAGCGACTTCCGTAAAAGAATCGATATTCTTAATACAATAAAAGGCATTTAACGATGCCTTTTATTGTATACAGTATTTTTTATACAGATGCGCCAAAAAACAAAATAAAACCATTACCTTCATAGCATCTAAAAGTTAATTCACAAGGACATTTTATCATGAAATATCTTATCGTAGGACTAGGAAACATAGGAAAAGAATATGAAGATACCCGTCATAACATAGGCTTTATGGTGGCGGATCAACTCGTTAAAAACTCCAACGCTTCGTTCTCCACTCTCCGATATGCGGCTTATTCGGAGTTCACTTTAAGAGGCAGAAAGGTGCATGTAATCAAGCCCTCGACATTCATGAATTTAAGCGGAAAAGCAGTAAGCTATTGGATGAAGGCATTAAAGATACCCATCCAAAATGTACTGGTTATTGTGGATGATTTAGCAATCCCCTTTGGCTCGCTTCGAATTAAACCAAAAGGCTCCAATGCTGGACACAATGGGTTAAAGTCAATTGAACAGCTGTGTGGAGGGTCTAATTATCCAAGACTGCGGTTTGGAATTGGAGACAATTATCCTAGAGGACATCAGGTTAATTTCGTTTTATCACCATTCGACTCGGAAGAAACAAAAGAACTACCTGAATTAATCGAACATGCCGTAAAAATGTGCGAAAGCTTTATCCATGTGGGTTTAGAGCTCACTATGACCCAGCTCAACAAAAAATAGACTCACGCTCTATTTAAGCACTTTACAGAAACGTTCTCCACTCTGCTCTCATTTATGCTGACGAGTAGGAAACAATGCGTCAGCTCAATCAAAAAGGGCCACCTCGAAAGAAGTAGCCCAAAATCATTTAAAAACTAAATTTTTTATTTTTTGTATTCTTAATCTTCAAGAAGTTTAACGTCTCTTTCAATTGATGTGTTATCACCAACAACTTGGTTCCCTTCTGCATCAACTAAAGTCAATTTTACTTTAAGATCACCAAAAGGAGCTCCAGTAATCTCATACGGTTGCCAAGAGTCTAAAGTAAACTCTTCACCATTCACTTCCACTAATACTTTATTGCCATCAGCACCAATAGTTGTGTTGACTAAGAAAAAGTCCAATAGAATATTTTCTGTATCGGCACCCACATACTCTCCTTTAGGTCTACTGTAGAATAATCCTGGCTCATCAGGAAGCTCTTGCTCTTGAATCTGACCGTTTTCATCTACGTGAAACTTAATCAATTTATGAGCATCTGGAGTCTTTATAGACTCGTGATAAGATCTAGATAAGAACGACAATAAATAATGATCGGAGTTCAAAGGAACCGTAACCTCATGTTCAGGTGCATACAATGCGTCGTATGGCTTATTATCCAAAATGAAATGGATGTGCTGACCATCGTGAGAATTCGCTAAATGATTAGCGTGATCGTGCTCTGTCATACTAGTAAGTTCGAAGTTATTCACTGTATATTTCACAGTGATTTTCGCTTCGCTATCATTAATTTTCTCTCCAGTGATTGACTCAATTAGCAACTCAGCTCCAGGAAACTCCTTGGAGTGATCAATTGGGTTAACTTGAATATCACTTGCTTGTACGTCTTCAACGTTAGCGTCATCGGAACTTTCAGAATTATTACCACTTGGGTTACAAGCGACCAATAAACCTGCAAATAAAGCGACTCCTAACGATGAATTAAAAAATAATTTCCTCATAATACTGCTGTTAATTTTATCAAATTTAATAAAATACTTATTTAATTTCATATAAAAGATCCATTGCTTCGGTAAAATGTTTGAAAACCTCTTCCAAATCCTCCTTACTGTGAGCACCAGACATAAAGCAAACTTCATATCCAGATGGACCTAAATACACGCCACGATTCAGCATTTCCCTGTGCAATTTCTTAAAATTCTGCATGCTTTCAGGGTCAATCTGACTAGCCTTGGTAATATTCTTTAGATTCGAAAAAGCGATCCAAAATAAAGACCCCACTTGGTTGATCTGGATCGGGTAATTTTTCTCGCTAATATAGCCTCGAAGTCTTTCTACAAACTCCTGCGTTTTCTGGTTCAACTTCTCATAAAACCCATCCTCAAGCAACTGCTTCATGGTTGCAATACCAGCAGTCATGGCAATTGGGTTCCCAGAAAGAGTACCCGCTTGGTATACTCCTCCATCTGGAGAAATATATGACATAATCTCTGCAGAAGCACCGTACGCACCTACTGGCATACCACCACCAATAATCTTACCGTAAGTGATGATATCCGGCTGTACATCATAATAGGCTGCTGCACCCTCAAAACCTAACCTAAAACCTGTAATGACCTCATCAAAAATCAACAAAGCCTTGTTTTCGGCAGTAATCTCCCTCAGGAAATGAACATACTCTTTTGATTGTAACAACAAACCGTTATTTGCAGGTATCCCTTCAATAACTACTGCTGCTATCTCTCCTTCGAACTCTTCAAAAGCCTGAATTAAAGCTTCCTTGTCATCCAGTTCGAGAACTAGCGTCTCATCGGCAAAGGCCTTAGGAACACCAGCGGAGGAAGTTTCTCCGAAAGTAACCAGACCCGAGCCAGCTTTCACTAGTAAACTGTCTGAGTGGCCGTGGTAACAACCCTCAAACTTGATTATTTTATCACGCTTGGTATATCCTCTTGCAAGTCTAATGGCTGACATGACAGCTTCGGTACCGGAACTCACAAAACGAATCTTCTCTACGTATTTGTTATTAGCTAGGATAAGTTCAGCCAATTCATTTTCAAGAGCAGTAGGTGCTCCAAAGCTCAATCCGCTGTCTAGTTGCTTAGCAACTGCATCGGTAACCTTTGAGTTGGTATGTCCTAGGATCATAGGCCCCCAAGAACAACAAAAATCAATAAACTCATTACCATCTGCATCCCACACTCTGCTTCCTTTTGCTTTCTCAATAAACAAAGGGGCACCGTGTACTGATTTAAATGCTCTAACTGGAGAGTTTACACCACCAGGGAAATAATTAACTGCAACATTATAAAGTGCAGTCGACTTTTCTCTCGATATATCTTTATAGGAACTCATATTTTTCGTATTATACATCTTATTTTAACCACCCTTTTTCTAGAGCTTCCTTCGCGTGATAGGTCAATATAGCTGTAGCTCCTGCTCTTCTAAAACCTATCAACGTTTCCATAACAGCAAGTTCTTCATTTAACCAACCGTTCTGACTAGCTGCTTTTAGCATGGAATACTCTCCGCTTACATTATATGCAGCAATAGGTAAGTCAAAGCGCTCGCTCAGTGCGCGAATTACATCTAGGTAAGGAAGCCCCGGCTTGACCATCAGGAAGTCCGCTCCCTCGTATGCATCCAGTTCAGCTTCTATAATCGCCTCTTTCACATTGGCGGGATTCATCTGATACGTTTTCTTATCACCAGCCTTTGGAGCTGAGTTTAGAGCATCACGGAATGGCCCATAAAAAGCGCTGGCATATTTTGCTGTATAGGACATCAAAGAAACATGCTTAAACCCGTGGGAGTCTAAATGCTCTCTGAGGTAACCAATTCGACCGTCCATCATATCCGATGGTGCAATGATATCGGCTCCTGCTTGTGCATGCGCTAATGCCATCTTAGCTAGGACCACTAACGTTTCGTCATTTAAGATCTCACCCTCTTGGACAATACCATCGTGCCCGTCGCTACTGTATGGATCCATCGCTACATCGGTAATCACGCAAGCCTCAGGAAACTCTTTCTTAACCTGCTGAATGGCTTTTAGGTAAAGATTCCCTTCTCTATAGCTCTCTGTAGCAAGAGGATCTTTCAAAGACTCATCTATACTGGGGAATAGATCAAACGACCGCAATCCCAAGTTCATACTCTCTTCTACTTCTTTAAGGAGATTATCAATAGAGAACCGGTAAATCCCGGGCATAGATACTACTTCCTCTTTCTTATTTTCTCCATCGATAATAAATATGGGATAAATAAGATTAGTGGAATTCAGATGGCTTTCTTGGACCATGTCACGAATAGCCGCTGACTTTCTATTTCTTCTTGGACGAATTAACATGTTTTTTTATTTTGAATTATATGTCCAAACCAAAAACAGCTTCCGCAAGACCTATTTCATCTGGTGAATACGGCAAGGAGTACTTAACTCCTAAGCGGTCTAAAACTTTCCCTGTGGAATGTCCTATGCTAATAACCTTTTGACTTGGATCTAACAAGTTTTCTGCAAAGTAGGCCTCTACGTTACTAGGGCTAGTAAATATTAACACATTGGCACTTGAAGCTGGGATTTCCTTCTTTAATACCGTTTCATAAACGGGAAGATCAATGACTTTCGTCTTCTCGTCTAAGTATTTCTGCATACTTAGCAAAGAATCTTTGGCCCTAGGGAACAACACCGTCTGTCCGCTAACGATAGTTGCAAACTCCATGGCTATTTCATCCATTTTGATTCCAAAAGCTTCTCCCGAGTAATCCGGCTCTTTACCAAATTATTTTAACTTATCTGCCGATCCACTTCCCACTACGCCAAACTTTGTTTTCTTTGAAAGAATAGGTTCTAGTGCAAAGAAGTGTTCTATGGCATTTTTACTATTAAAAAAAATCCAATCTACATGCTTTAGGATATAAGAATCCAGCTTTTTAACGATTGGAAAAATATTAATTAACGAGCGTGCATCCAACTGGATTTTCAAATCTTCCATAGCGCGCCCGAAATACGAATGCTCGTCGATTTCTCTAGAGATAAAGACACGCTCCGGAAACTTACGCTCTGTTTTGAATGCTTTATAAACTTTCTCTACTAGAACATCAGCATTTTGCTCTTTGATATACAGCCTTTGCGGAAAATCATCTGCGGTATCGGCTACCGATGTCCAGCACTCGTAATGGTCGTCTGTTTTGATGCAGTAGCTTCCCAGTGGCGCATGACAGCCGGCATCAAACAAATTCAATATCTTACGCTCTATTCCGATATTATCAGAAACTTCAGCCTCGTGAATATTCGATAGCACCTCTTTCAGCTGCGTATCGTCCTCACGAATCTGTATAGCTAGCGCACCTTGCGCGGGAGCAGGAATAACTTCTAATGGTGAAATTTCAATCACGTGGAAATCCGATAGATCCATCTCTACACGCACGACGCCGGCTTTCGCTAATACAATAGCATCGTACTGCTCATCTCTGAGCTTTTGTAAGCGCGTTTGAATGTTTCCCCTTAGGTCGGCAAACTCCAAATCAGGCCTTAAGCCTGCAAGTTGTGCCTTTCTCCTATTGGATGAGGTTCCCACTGTAGCATTGTGCTTTAACATGAGCTTCTTGCTCAAGTCAATGCAATCTTTATGTACAATTAGTAATTCGGCAGGATCTTCCCGTTCGGTCACCGCGGCAATGATGAGCCCCTCAGGGTTTACCGTCGGCAAGTCCTTATGGGAGTGTACCGCTAAATCTATTTCTTTTTTAAATAAGGATTCTTCTAATTCCTTGGTAAAAAAACCTTTTCCTTCGATCTTATCGAACCGCAAGTGTTGAATGATATCTCCTTGGGTTTTTATTACTTTTAGGTCCGCTTGATAACCTAGGGCTACTAATTTATCTTTAATATAATTAGCCTGCCACATAGCAAGCTTACTTCCTCTTGTACCAATTATTAATTTCCTATCCAATTGCAATTGAGTTTTAGACATGAATTTTAATCCAAATTTAAAAAAACAGATTTAAAAGAGCATAATGCACTTTACATCTGTTTCCCAAAGTTAAGAATTAATTAATCTATTGTAGTATGTTGAATCAAGATATCCTTCGCCATTACCATAGGAACTTTAATATATTTTTTCTCCATGTAATTAATGACTTTCTCTAATGTTTCTTTTGCCTCAGGATCTAATTTACCCACGTCATTGGCAAAAACTTCATTTAAAGCAAAAGACTTTATTTCTTTAATTGTATTTGGAACTTCACGCATGGCGACCTCCACCCTTCTCTGCTTTACAATTGGTAAAAATTCTTTAATATTTTCATCAATTATTTTTCCAGCATGCTCTAATTCGCCGTAACGTTCCTGAATATTATTCTCCGCTTCTTGTTGTAGGGAACCTATCTCGATATAATGCACAGGGAATTGCTGTATAATTTCTTTATCTATATCGTGAGGAACTGCTAAATCAATGATAATCTTTCTATCTTCTTCCCCATTTAGGAGTTTACTATATAGATCTTTATTAACAACTGCATTCGCTGCACCGGTACAGGTAACTAATATATCAAAGCCTTTATCGTAAGTTTCAAGATCTTCTAGAGTGAATGCCTTCCCTTTTAATTCGGCGGCAAAAGTTTTCGCTCTTTCTAAAGTACGATTAAAAACTGCAAAGTTCTGATATTTATGTTTGGAAAGATATTTCGCAAAGTTTTGATTTGTCTCCCCAGCACCAACCACTAAAATCCGCGGCTGCTCCGGCAATTTCAAGCTGCGCAGTTTACGATATGCTAAAGATACTACGGAGATAGGATTTCTAGATATATTGGTTCTAGTATAAACTTCTTTAGAGGTTATTACTAGCCGGTCCATCATTAGGCGTAAAAAATCTCCTGTAAGGCCATCTTTTCTAGATTGCTCGTAAGCCCGTCTAACTTGAGACAGAATTTCTTTTTCACCCACAACTAGACTCTCCAAAGAACAGGACATTCTAAACATGTGTTGCAAAGCATCGATACCTTGATATCTAGAACCGCCCTCAACAAATGTCTTTAATAAGTCATCGCTAAAGTCAAATTTCATAGCAATGAGTACCTGCTTAACAAATTCATCTGTTAATTCTTCAGGAGTATAAAAAACGAATTCTACACGGTTACAAGTACCTAAATAGAATAGTTCAGGAATCGCGAGTTCGTGTTTTAACTTTGACAAGCGACCTTCTAACTCCTCACAATCAACTATAAGCCTTCCTAAATCGTGTAATTCAAAATGCTTATGAGTAAATGCTATAACTCTTAAATTCTTCAATGTGCTTTTAGATAATCAGACTACTTCAAGATTCCTAATCGCAAATGTAGACTAAAAACCCCTGTAAATGTGTCAAAAATCTGTCAATTAGATTAATTTAGAACCTTTTCAAATTAGGTAAATGACTTTAAAACTACCCGTGGTTACACTGTAGAGACATACCTGTAAACTGTAAGTGCCAAGTAACTCAAATACGGTCCCTTAGGCTTAATATGCACTCAATTAGCCGGAATCAACAAATTATGGGTATAGCTCCTTTTGTGAAAAGACAAGCTAACCAAGGACGCTAAATCTTTAAAAAAGAAAAAGAGTAAGTCCGAACACTTACTCCTCCTCATCATCCTTTTTTATTTTCTTAAATATTTCATCCATCTTCTCCACATAGACGTTAGTATCGTCTAAAAAGAATTCCAGTTCCGGAACGATGCGAACCACATGGCGTATACGATTACCAAGCTTATAACGAATCTCACTGGTGTGCTTTTTCAATTTCTCTAAATCCTCTTCCGCGGATTTGATATTTAAAAAACTAAGATAAACCCGTGCTACTGATAAATCAGGCGTAGATCGTACTACTGTAACTGTAATAAAGGCACCTGGAACCCAGCCCATCGCTTCTTTTTGAAATATATCAGCTAACTCTTCCTGAATAACAGCTGAAAATCTCTGTTGTCTTTTACTTTCACTCCTCATAAAATCTATTCCCTGTTATATTTTTTCAAAGATATATAAATTAGGTGAACAACTTAGATTGTTAAATCTTGTTAATAACACCCGATAAATTAACTACAGATTCAATATACAATTTGACAAAGGAATGTCCTACTAAAAGCTGAAATACTTTTTTTAATAACCCAAGGATAATCCAAGATAAAAAGTAAGTGTATACTTTACAATAAGTCTATAAAAGTAAAAGGCATGAACGTTCATGCCTTTTACTTTTCAGTGTTTATAACCGGATAGAATGCAATGTCTTTCCTAGGGTAGTCAGCCCTATCATTCATCAAAAAATTTTGGTTTATTATTGGTGTTGTAAAAGTAAGCTTTAACTTACAAAATGTCTTGTCTTTAAACTTTCCATTCTCCCATTACGACAACAAACATAGAGATATAAAACATTCTCACAAAATGTTTTTACAACAAATAGTAATCACTCACTCACTGCGTGTCAACCTTACACATACCAAAACGTAAGTGTTAAAAAACCTTAACACTCTATTAATCAATACTTAAATAATCTGTAAAAACAATGCTAGCATTGTAATAAAATCCTATTATAAACGTTATGTATTTTAATACTTTTTTTTCCCACCACCTACAATTGCAACAAAAATGTTAGAACCAATCTAATGACGCAAAATAATTACGGGTAGTTTGTTGATTTCTCCATAGGTAATAGCAACACTTTGATCAACCCTACTGATAGTCTTAAAAAGAACCTCAAAACCAATTATAAAGCAGGTAAAAGACCTTTAACACATTAATCTCTCCCTAACATTGAAATGATTGAAAAAAGGCCATAAACAAGCTAAAAACAAGCCGTATTTTTTATTACAGTAATAAGTCTTAATAGGCCGAAAGAAATATGGTAGATTATAATTAAGGCGAGTGGTAAGTCAGCTTGTAAGAAGGAAGCTTATAATAACTCCTTGGTTATTTATTTAGGGTAAATAACCAAGGAGCACCATGTATTTATAAAAATACTCGAGCGTGCCAGCTATTTTTAAGAGGCACTTCCCATTTATTTAAAAAATCCTCATGATTATTTACCAGGTTATTAAACACAACAGTCTGCTCTCCAACAATACCTTTCTTTATTAACTCAGTAAATTCTTCTTTTGATGCCAGCTTAATTACATTATCCTGATCCCTATAGGAGATAGACCACCTATCAAATAAATTAAGTGCAAATTCCTTTTCTAGATCCTTTAAAAAGTAAGTAGACTTATCGATAGAGCAACCTGTTACAGCGGCTTGTTGTTCATTTACGCGAAGAACAATAAATAAATTATGCAATATTTCAAAACTACCAGCTAAAGCAGAACCGTGGGCAGTCCACTGTTCAATAAAACCTGATAGATTAATCTTAAGTTTTTCAACTTCTGTTTCCGTTAGAAACCTATTACTTTGATAAACCCAAACTCTCTCCATAACAACTCTTTTAAAAATTATAATAAGGGGAAATCAGTAAATAAACAACCACTCCAGATACCGCTACATACAACCATAAAGGAAAAGTATACTTAGCAATTTTGCGATGCCTCTCATAAGAACCAACCAGCCCTCTAACAAAAGTAATTAACACAAAAGGAATAACAACAATAGAAAGAATAATATGGCTTATTAAAACAAAGAAATACACTGTTTTAATCCAACCCTCTCCTCCAAAGGGTGTGGACTCGGAGGTCATATGATAAGCCACATATAAAGAAAGAAACAAGGCTGAACATACTAAACAGATCTTCACCAAAGTTTCATGCAGTTTAATATTCCCTTTTTTAATGGCAACAACAGCACAAATTAAAAGCACAGCGGTCAATGCATTAATAGAAGCATAAATAGGAGGTAAAAACGTTAACGGTTCAACATCATACCCCAGATCCTTTAGATTAACGCCAAACAGAGCTGCAACGATAAGTGGAATAATAACTGATAAAGCGACAATTAACTTATTGTATCTTTTTTCTTTTTGCATATCCATAAACTAAGTAGATTGTACTCCCCTTAAATTTTCAATTAATAAAACTTTTATATCCTCCTCAATAATTTTGTAGACTTTAGGATTGTCCGAGTTATATATCCCTCTTAAAAACCCATTTTTATCAATAAGTACGATTTGATTAGAAGGCAGAACATTCGTATCAAATTCACTATAGTATAAAACATCTAACAATAAATTATCCCTAATAAAGCCATA
>Ga0079226_10000680_pt1 | contig 24625 bp, 21 predicted proteins | sample Poulit2014_FD_76345 | JGI IMG/M metagenome (GOLD analysis project Ga0079226, IMG submission 76345) | Agricultural soil microbial communities from Georgia to study Nitrogen management - Poultry litter 2014 | ecosystem: Environmental > Terrestrial > Soil > Agricultural land | place: USA: Georgia...
ATCGTTCTGGTATGTGATGACAATTCCCGTATAACTGACGCAAAGGTTATGAAAGGATTGACGGTTTTTGCCAGATTCAGAGATATGAAGAAATTAATTGGTCTGAATCTGGAAGAAAGCAAATTCGTCAATTTTCTTCCAAAAAAGGAACACATCGCACTCACAAATGCGATTGACATGATAAACAAAGAAATGAAAAAACGAGAGGGGAATGAAGCATGGATTTCTTAATTTCGCTTGCTGAAGGCTTTATCGGTATGTTCCAGGAAGGTGGCGACACGTTTATGGGCATGGTTACCGATATTATTCCATTACTGATTGCTTTGATCACAGCTGTTAACGCTTTAGTCAAGTTTATTGGTGAAGAAAGAGTTTTTGCCTTTGCCCAGAAATGTACCAAATATTTTTTCCTGAGATATACGATCTTTCCATTTTTGGCGGTATTCTTCCTGACAAACCCGATGTGTTATACATTCGGTCGCTTTTTGCCGGAGAATAAAAAACCTGCTTTTTACGATTCAACGGTTTCGTTCGTACACCCGGTAACAGGACTTTTTCCACACGCCAATCCGGCTGAACTGTTCGTTTACACTGGTGTCGCAGCCGGGATTACACAGCTTGGTCTTTCAACAGGACCATTGGCATTGCGGTTCCTGCTTGTCGGTATCGTTGTGATGCTGCTGAGAGGTGTTGTGACCGAGTATATAACCAACCGCATGATCAAAAACAGAGAACGAAATGAAAATGCCGCAGCATAGGACAAGATTAGTGAGGAGGATAACAAATGAGTGACTATAAGGCAGCGAAAGTGACAAAAGGTGGCTCAGGCTGGGGTGGCCCGCTGGTCATCAAGCCAACAGATGAGCAAAAATATATTGTATCAGTAACCGGCGGCGGTATTCATCCGGTCGCCCAGGAGATAGCGGATAAAACGGGTGGTATAGCAGTAGACGGGTTCGAAAAATCAGTCGAAAAGGAAGAAATGGCCTGTGCTGTCATCAATTGCGGCGGTACAGCGAGAAGCGGCGTCTACCCGAAAATGGGTGTCCTGACCGTTAATGTCTACAGTAATTCACCATCCGGCCCTCTGGCAAAATTTATTAAGGAAACGAATTTTGTATCCGGTGTCACAACCGATCATGTTGAAGCAGCTGATGATTCCGCAGAAGTAAGTCAGTCGGAAGCATCAAATGATGGAGCTGATGACCCAAAAGTAAACGAATCATTGCTGGATAAAGATGTCGCTAAACGCACAAAGGAAGAAGCTAAGGAGAAAGTAGCAGCAAAAGAGGGAAGTGACGGAAACAAAAAGAAAAATTCGGTTAACCGTATCATTGAAGTGCTCGGTGATAAAGTCGGTTTCGTGGTCAGTACCTTTTTCCAGGCTGGTCGTGACACAATCGATACAATTATTAAGAACATCCTGCCATTTATGGCGTTTGTCAGTGTGCTGATGGGGATTATCACTTACACCGGGATCGGTGATTTAATCGCCAACTGGGTTTCACCATTAGCCGGCTCGCTGGTCGGAATGTTAATTCTTTCCCTGATTTGTTCGATTCCGGTTATTTCACCGCTGCTTGCACCAGGGGCAGTCATTGCTCAGGTTGTCGGTGTTCTGATTGGGGTTGAAGTTGGAAAAGGCAATATTCCGGCACAAATGACATTGCCTGCATTGTTTGCGATTAACCCGCAAGCAGGTACTGACTTTGTTCCGGTTGGACTGACACTTGGGGAAGCAAAACCGGAAACAATCGAAGTGGGTGTTCCCGCAGTCCTTTTCTCAAGACTGATTACAGGCCCGGCTGCGGTTGTCATTGCGTACTTCGCAAGCTTCGGGCTTTATAGCTAAAACCGATGCCCTCTTCTAAAAGAGAGGGTATCAAATTGCAAATCACTTTACTTATGTTACAATATGGAACAAATGTAAAAATATTTAAATAAATGATATTGGAGGCGAATAACATGGCAAATGCCTATTATAACGTGAATGTTGTCGAGGTTGGCTCTGATGCCCCGTTAATGACAGAGGAAAACATGATTATTTTATTTAATCATACCGTCCCGGCAGATTTGAAAAGCATCGCCTACGTGCACGACGGTGATACCATTTCTGAGGAAATAAAAGCCGGTGATCAAATGGTCATTGACGGGGAAGCTTTTGATATTTTATTCGTTGGCGATAAAGCCAATGAAACCATGAAAGATTTGGGTCATGCGACATTCCATTTTAATGGGGAATCAAGTTCCGATTTGCCTGGTACAGTTTGTCTTGAAGCCAAGCCAATCCCGGAAATCAGTGTGAATTCTACCATTTCGTTTACGAGATAAAAGCGAAACTTCTTCAGTGGGTGGTTTTCCCACTGAATGTTAGTTGAGCAAGTCGGGCATTTAGGGTCAGTTGGCCGCCGTATTTTGGCAGGTTACTGACCGTTATATGCGGCGAAAAATCATTTGAGGAGTGAGTCATCATGTTAGGAATTAACCGCAAACTAGCAAACTTAGAAAAATCAGGATCTTATATCAAGGTTGGCCTTGTCGGCGCAGGGCAGATGGGCAGAGGGATGATTTCCCAGATTGAAAGCATGAAAGGCATGCGTGTTGTGATTACAGCCGATTTGGCAATTGAAAATGTGGAAAATGCCTATAACAATGCCGGCATCCATTCAGCAAACATTGTCGTCACCGATGATATGGAAAAAGCACAAGGCGCGCTTAGCCGCGATCAGGTCGTGGCAACAAAAGATAGCAAATTGGTGACGTCACTTCCGGAGGTCGACGTTGTTGTAGACGCAACGGGTGTTCCTAATATGGGTGCTGAAATTGCGTGGGATACGATTTTAAACAATAAACATATTGTCATGCTCAATGTGGAAGCGGATGTTACAGTTGGCCCGTTATTGAAGAAAATGGCTGATGCCAGTGGTGTTATCTACACGGGATCTGCCGGTGATGAGCCAGGGGCAATCATGGAATTATATGACTTTGCCGATGCCATGGGCTTTGAAGTGGTCGCATTGGGTAAAGGGAAAAACAATCCATTGAACCTTGAATCCAACCCGGATGTTACGGCTGAGGAAGCGGCGAAAAAAGGATCCAGTCCGAAAATGCTGGCATCATTCCAGGACGGCACCAAAACAATGGTTGAAATGAATTGTGTAGCCAACGCTACTGGATTTGCACCGGATCAACCAGGCATGCACGGCTTTGAAGGCAAAGTGGCAGATCTGCCTAGTATTTTCATCGAAAAGGACAAAGGCGGCAAGCTGAACGGCCGGCAGGTAGTTGACTTCGTTAACGGTGTCGCACCGGGCGTATTTGCCATCATTGCTTCCGATAAAGAGGAAGTCAATGCTGAAATGAAATACCTGAAAATGGGTGACGGACCTAACTATGTCTTGTACCGCCCATACCACCTGACAAGTCTGGAAACACCGTTATCCATTGCCAAAGCATATTTTGACAAAGAACCGACGATTGCACCGCACTATGGATTGCAAGGTGAAACGGTTGCTGTTGCGAAAAAAGACCTCGCTGAAGGCGACTATCTTGATGGCATCGGCGGCTACTCAGTTTACGGCAAACTTCTGAAAGCTGATGAAGCAAAAGAAGACAAATTGCTGCCAATCGGTCTTGTTGATAAAAATGTAAAAATGACGAAAGCCGTCAAAAAAGGTGACATAATCACCTATGACGATGTCGAGCAGACAAACGAATCGACGATCTGGAAATTGCGTGCACTGCAGGATAAACAATAGAACGTGTGAAATAGGCCTCTGAATAGCATCAGGGGTCTTTTCTGAAGGTAGTTTAATCGAGCGATTGATTTGACCCGATCAGGAAAACGGTTTATACTAAAATTACAAACGTAACAATAATGAACAAATGTAAAACAAGGAGTGAGCATAATGGAATTGACAAAAGATGTGACGCTCGTCCCTGAAGTCAGTCAGGATAAGTTAGTAGATTTATATAGACAAATGTGGGTCATCAGGTATTTTGATGAAAAAGTGGATGAATTTTTCGCCAAAGGCATGATTCATGGTACCACTCACTTGGCGGTCGGCCAGGAAGCAAGCGCTGCCGGTGCCTGTGCGTTGCTCGATAATGAAGACAAAATCACCAGTACTCACCGCGGGCACGGCCATTGTATTGCCAAGGGTGCAACTTCCGACAAAATGATGGCGGAATTGTTTGGCCGGACGAACGGCTACTGTAAAGGTAAAGGCGGTTCCATGCATATTGCCGACATTGATATCGGCAACCTGGGCGCTAACGGTATTGTGGCAGGCGGCATTCCGCTCGCAGTTGGTTCAGCACTGACAGCCCACATGAAAAAGCAAAACTATATAACAGTTTGCTTCTTTGGTGACGGTGCGACAAACGAAGGCAGTTTCCACGAAGCGGTTAACCTGGCTTCTGTCTGGAATTTACCGGTCATTTTTGTCTGTGAAAACAACCAGTACGGCATGTCCGGTTCGGTTAAAGAAATGACAAACGTCGAAAATATTGCCGATCGCGCGCAAGCATACGGTATCCCAGGCGTTGTCGCTGACGGAAACGACATTGTCGATATGATGAACAAAACACATGATGCCATTGAACGCGCACGCAGCGGTGAAGGTCCGACATTGATCGAAGCAAAAACATACCGCTGGAAAGGCCACTCGAAAAGTGATGCGAAGAAATACCGCACACGCGAAGAAGAAAACGAATGGAAAGCGAAAGATCCAATCAAACGCTTCAGAGGCGTACTCGTTGAAGCAGGCATCATAACGGAAGAAAAAGCTGAAGAAATCCGCAAAGATGCCAAACAGGAAATTGAAGATGCGGTTGAGTTTGCTGAAAACGGCCCAATGCCAACCGAAGAAGACTTACTGACGGATGTCTACGCATAGGAGGGGATTACGATGAGAGAGATTACCTATTCAGAAGCAGTACGTGAAGCAATGAGTCAGGAAATGCGCAAAAATGATGATGTTTATATTTTAGGTGAAGATATTGGTGTCTATGGCGGTGCGTTCGGTGTCACCCGTGGCATGATCGAGGAGTTCGGTCCTGAGCGCGTGCGCAACACGCCAATCAGCGAATCTGGTATCGCCGGAGCTGCAGTCGGTTCAGCGCTGACAGGCATGCGCCCGATCGTTGAGCTGCAGTTCTCCGATTTCATTACAATTGCGATGGACCAAATGGCGAACCAGGCAGCTAAAATCCGTTACATGTACGGCGGTAAAGGCAAGGTTCCGATGGTATTGCGTACGCCGAGTGGCTCCGGTACAGGCGCTGCTGCTCAGCACTCACAAAGTCTTGAAGCATGGGTCGCGCATGTGCCAGGGCTGAAAGTGGTCCAGCCATCAACAGGTTATGATGCCAAAGGACTGCTGAAAGCTGCAATGGATGATGACAACCCGGTTATTTTCTATGAGCATAAAACACTTTATGGCACAAAATCGGATGTACCTGAAGAACAGTACAGCATTCCGCTCGGCCAAGCAGACGTGAAACGCGAAGGAACGGACGTCACCATTGTCGCAACAGCTGTCATGGTTGGCCGCGCACTTGAAGCCGCCAAAGAATTGGAAAAAGAGGGCATCAGCGTTGAAGTGATCGATCCGCGCACACTGGTACCGCTTGATACGGAAACAATCGTCAAATCTGTTTCCAAAACCGGCCGTGCGGTGGTCGTCCATGAAGCGGTGAAACGCGGCGGATATGGCGGTGAGATCGCCAGCATGATCGCCGAAAGTGATGCATTTGATTTTCTCGATGCACCCATCAAACGTTTGGGCGGTGCCGAGTCACCGGTTCCATATAACCCAGAGCTGGAAAAACTGCACGTACCGCAAGTTCCGAATATCATCCAAGCCGTAAAAGAAACACTCAACAAGGCATAAGGGGGGTCCGAAATGGCGAAAGAAGTATTTATGCCGAAACTCAGCAGTACCATGGAAGAAGGGACACTGCTGCAGTGGTTTAAAGAAGAAGGCGACCCGGTTGAAACCGGGGAACCGTTATTTGAAATCATGACTGATAAAATAAATATCGAAGTGGAGTCATATGAAGACGGCGTGCTCTTGAAACGCTATTATGATGTAGATGCCGAAATCCCGGTCAACGCCGTGATCGGCTATGTCGGCGAGGAAAATGAGGAAGTACCTGAGGAACCTCCTGCAGCCGGTGATGACGGCGGTGAAGGTGCACAGGCTGAAGCTAAGGAAACTTCTAAGGGGCCAGCAGCTGCTGAATCAGGTGCGGACGCGGATCAGGATGTCGCGGATGGCGGCAAAGTGCGCGCCACACCTGCAGCTCGCCGCGTTGCCCGTGAAAACAACATTGAGCTGGCATCCGTCAAAGGCTCGGGACCTAAAGGACGTATTCACGAGCAGGATGTGAAAGACGCGCTCGACAGCACGAAATCCACCCCGCTTGCCGGAAAAATTGCTGATGATCAGGGTGTTGATCTGTCGGCGGTCGAGGGGTCAGGCCCCCATGGCAAAGTGCGCAAAGATGACGTGCTTCAGCATACAGCTGCATCAACGGCTGGACAGGGCGCGCCGGATGAAGACGCCGAGCGCATCAAACTGAAAGGTCTGCGCAAAGCTGTAGCGGATAAAATGGTTCAGAGCACCAGCACGATTCCGCATGTCACGCTCACAAGCGAAGTTGACATGACACATGTGATCGATGTCAGGAAATCACTCTTGCCGATTATCGAAAAGCAAACTGGCTTCAGATTGTCATATACGGAAATTTTAATGAAAGCAACGTCTCAGGCACTGGAAGCACATCCGCGTGTCAACGCATCGCTTGTTGACAACGAAATTGTATTGAATAAACACGTTAATATCGGACTGGCTGTTGCTATCGAGGACGGTCTGATTGTTCCGTCTGTCAAAGAAGCAAACCATAAAGGCTTAGCTGATTTAACTAAAGTGAGCAAAACGCTGGGTCAAAAAGCCCGCGACAACAAGTTGACGCCTGATGAAATGACCGGCAGCACATTCTCAATCAGCAACTTGGGCATGTACGCGATTGATGGATTCACACCAATTATCAATCCGCCGGAAACAGCCATTCTGGGTGTCGGACGTATTGTCGAAAAACCAGTCGTAGTCGATGGCGAAGTTGAAGTGCGGCCAATGATGGTACTCAGCCTGTCATTCGACCACCGGGCAATCGATGGTGCACCAGCTGCGGCATTCCTGACCGATTTGAAAGAGCGGCTGGAAAATCCATACGGCCTTTTGATATAAGGGGTGAACACGATGAAATCTTATAATCTCGCAATTATCGGCGCAGGCCCCGGCGGTTATGTCGCAACTATCCGGGCAGCAAAAGAAGGCTTGCGTGTCGCTCTCGTATCAGGAGGCGACCTCGGCGGGACCTGCCTCAACCGGGGCTGCATCCCATCCAAAACGATGCTGAAACATGCTGAAGTGATTGAGGAAATCAAGGGTGCTAAAACATACGGCATCACGGTGAATGACTTTTCGTTTTCGATTAAGGATATGGTCAGCCGGAAGACAAAAGTCGTTAAGACACTGCAAAATGGCATCAAGAGTTTGATGAAGCAAAACAAGATTGATGTTTTTGACGGCATGGGAACCGTTAAGGAAGATAAAACCGTAACGATTGCGTCTGCGAGCGGTTCCGAGACGATTCAGGCTGATAATGTCATGCTGGCGAATGGCTCCAAACCGCTTGTTCCGGGGCTGCCAGGCATTGATGAGATCGATTATTATACGAGCGACACGATTTTTGACATTGAAGAAGTGCCGGGGCATCTCGTCATTATGGGCGGCGGTGTCATCGGTCTTGAGATTGCTTGCATCTTCAACAGTCTGGATACGGAAGTTGAAATCGTCGAAATGGCCGATCGGATTTTACCAACGGAAGATCCGGATGCGTCGGATTATCTGAAGCGTGAGCTAAGCAAAAAAGGTATTACGTTCCATACCAGTGCTAAGATTACCGGTTTCCGGAAAAGCGGTGCGAATGCGGCTGTTGAGGTTGAGGCAGCAGATGGCGGTAAGAACACGATTGAAACAGACAGCGTTCTGGTTGCAGTCGGCCGTCAGCCAAATCTGACCGGTATTGAGGACTTGGACGTCGCGTTTGACGGCAAATTTGTTAAAGTCAATCAGAACCTGCAGACATCGGTGCCTGGCATCTATGCAGTCGGTGACTTGATTGGCGGATTTCAGCTGGCACATGCTGCAAGTGATGAAGGCATCAGAGCGGTCACACATATGGCCGGAAAAGACGGGAAGGGTTCGAAGGCGGCTGCCGGGTCGCCGGCGGAGTCCATCATCCCGCGCTGTGTCTATACATTCCCGGAAATCGCCAGTGTCGGCATGACAGAAGCCCAGGCAAAAGAAAAAGGATACCGCGTCAAGACGAAAAGGGTCGATATCGCAGCCAACGGCAAAGCCATCGCTGCAGGCGAAAAGAGCGGCTTCATGAAACTGATTGCCGAGGAAAAATACGGAGAAGTGCTCGGCGTCGTCATGGTCGGCGCCCATGTCACCGAAATGATTAGCCAGGCAACATCCTACATGCACCTCGAAGGAACCGTCGACGAAATCGACAGCATGGTATTCCCGCACCCTACCATTTCCGAATCTATGGGTGAAGCAGGAAGCGCGTGGCTTGAGAAAGGGATCCATTATAGCTGATATATTTGATGAGGAGGATTTTCGGCTGTGGCCGAAAATCTTTCTATTTAAACGTGGCCATAGCCGTTGTGCGGTGGTCATTTTTTTCCGGTGTGAGATTCGTGTAAGATTAGGGTTGAAACGGGCGAGAGCGGAGGTAAAACGTGCGGAAGCGGGGCTGGAACAAGCGGGAGCGGGTCCGAATCGTACGACAGCAGCCCGAAATCGAGCGACAGCAGCACCAAAACGTGCGACAAACTGATCAAACCGTGCGACAGCGTCACCAGAACGAGCGGCAAGCCGGTAACATTTTTATTTGATCAATCGGCGCCGCGCGCAAAACTAAAATTATTAGTCGTTACAACTGAATCGAGAAAAAGTTGACAAACTCACTATTGACAAAATGACATAACCCTTACACAATTAAATTGTATAGCTAAAATAAAAGTAGTTTCTCACAGGATCGTTGGGGGGTCCCTCATGAATGATTACATACTGATGCCCAGTCATATCAATAACATTCAAAGCATCTACAGTAACCATATAAAGGACATTTTTCAGTCTGCTGACGTTATAGATAACAGGCTTCCTCTGGATAAGATAAGACAGTTGTATGTAGAAGACAGGGACAAATTTATTAAAGTTATAGATGAGTTGACATTAAGGGGATTTCAGTTTTATACAGAAAAGCCGAATAACATTCTTCCTTCTTTTTCATGTGAAATGAAAAGGTTTATTAACGTTTCGTCAAATCAAGACTTTTATCAGAAGCTCAACTTTCAGCGTCTTGGACTGACGGGATTTATCAGCAGGTTCAAGGTTGATAATGACTTCTTTTTTCATAATATTCCGGTTGAATGCTTCAAGTATATCAATGCATCGATTAATGATAGCGAAATAATCGAGGAATTTCAGTTGGCTGGATTTAAGATTACCTCACCAGAATCAACTCAGTGTAAGCCTGAACCATTACAGTCTGAAAAAAATCAGCCAGAAGAACCATTCCGGTCACAGCCGTCCAATAGTATTACGAAGGAGGATCCCGTACCTTTTAAAGTGAAAACATATAACAGACAGTCCAGATCCGACTCACTTTTAATAGAGGATATTTTCCATGAGAATAAATATAACCTATTTCGCAGATTTTGCCATAAAAATCATATTGATTCAGCGGAAGAAATTACCGTCGACCTTTTGAATGCATTTAAAAATACGAAAGGTGTCGGCTTACGCAGGTATGAAATGGTGCTTGATCGGCTTGAATCATATGGGTTTGCGTATTTACGGAAAGAAGAAAACAACAACGATGAGGCGTTTGTCATTTCTTCGGAGAAAATCTTTGCTTCGTTCATGACCATCGAGGACTTCTTTTATGAAAATAAATTTAAGAAATTCATAACGTACTGTAATGATACAGGGTTAAAGAGAGTTAGTGAGATTAAGAACAAGCATATAAAAGAATTCTCTGACCTGCCAGGTGTAGGGAAGAAAAAAGTAGACGATATTACGGAGAAGCTGCAAGCCTTATCTGAAGAGCTGGATGCGGGTAATCAGCATGTGTTTTCTTCGGGAGATCTATACCCTTACTTAAAAGCTGCGAGCATTAGTCATCTGCTGGAAATGCTGGAAATTGAAGCTGACTTCAGATCGAACATGTTGGTCAGTGAATTGGAAGGCAAGGATCTTCGGGAAATTGAAGGATTAGGTAATCCAGCGCCGGTATATGAGCTTTCCTATGAACTTCAAAAACTGTCCAGTCCGGAAACTGTTTTGAAAGAGGCAAAGTCAAAGCTTACGGATCGGGACCAGGTTATTGTCAATATGCGTTTCCTTGAGGATAAAACCCTCGAAGAAACAGGTCGTGACTTAGATATTACCAGGGAAAGAGTACGTCAGCTCGAGAACAAACTGGTTGATAAACTGGCACAGTATCTTGATAATAATAGATTTCACTACATTCTATTAATTGTCTTTACTAATAAATTATTTATTACTTACGATGAACTGCTTTCGGTAATTGGAAAAGAGAACGCGGATATTTTGCAATTGCTGAAGCAGAAGGATACTTCCGTCTATTATGCCGAAGAACTGAATGCCTTTTTCCTTGAAAAAGAGAAAAGAACCAATTTTATTCATAGGCTTGAGGATATTATTGAAGAACTCCCGGAGACGTTTAACTTAAAGGATTATAAAAACTCATTGGATCACATTTTTGGAACTGACCACCATTTGAATTACAGGGACATTCTTGAGTTTTATGGGTATAACCAATATGGTACCCTGTTTTCTCTTAACAGGCTCAACATTATTAACGTCATCGAATACATTTTCCAATATTATATTCATGAGCCACTTACGCTGGATGAGCCTTCCGTAGATATTCTCAGAGAGCTTGCGGAAAAGCATTTTGATTACCAGTTGGGTGACTCTCTGCGGTCGATTCAGGGTCGGATACGGGATTCAGAAAATATTATTCTGGTCGATAAAAACACCTTCCAGTGGTTTGAACCGGACATGAACGATCAACACCTTATTGATGAAATCAGGAGCTATTTAACGAACGTATTTGAAAACAGAGAGGTCATAAACGTTAAGGAAATCTATCAGAACTTTGAGGCTAAACTAACCGAAAACAGGATTTTTAATAAATACCATCTCTATTCACTGATAAAATACTTTCTTGATGATGAGTTCATTATTGGAAAGGGAAACACGCTCAACATTTACCGTGAAAAGGATAATAAGCTCAGTGTAGAAGACCGTGTCATCAAGACTATAAAAAGCTTCGGAGGTACTTGTTCCAGGGATCAGCTTGAGGAAACCTTGAAGTGGCCAAGATATAAGATTGACCTCGCTATCTCTTCATCAAACCAGGTTGTCACCTGGGAACGAAACAGGGTGAAGCTGTTTGATTCCCTGTTAACAGAGGATGAAAAAGCAGAATTAATGAAGCTTGTTGAAAAGAGCATGAAGAATGGCTATACGACCTCCACGTTAATATTTGAGCAAATGATGTTTCATCCAAGGTTGGCACCACTGATTCAGAAGAAAGAAATCAATACGTCTACAAAGGTATCAGCAATCGTTAAAAATATTATGCCGTCTGTAAAAGGGCGCCAGAAATTCCTATATAAAGAAGGCAGCAGATTTACAAGCTTTGAAGAGGTTATTGTGGATCATTTCAGGGATGAAGTAAATCGCAGTGAGATGCAAGCCTTTATCTTAGAACACGGATATAAGGAATTAATGGCCTCCAATATTTTGGATAAAATTTTAAAACACGATTACTTTATGGAAATTGATCTGGGGGTTTACTACCCAACTGATAAATTCCATATATCAGAAGAAGCTGTTCAGGCCTTACAACAGTTTTTGAAGGAAAAAACAGGTCATCAGGAATTTATCTCGCTCAGCAATGTGGAAGGCTATCGCAGTTCGCTGCCTCCCATTGATTTTCGCTGGAATCCTTTCTTAATGAAAAGCATCCTAACCCATAACGGCTACCGTCAAATTGAGAAAAAATATAATGATTACCGGTACGATATGATTCTATTAGTCTCTGAATCAAGTACGATTAAAACCTTTGATGAACTGGTTTATACGCTTATAAAAAATCAATATAATGGCAACATGCATGAATCCGAAGTCTATGACTTTTTGGCTGATAAAGGGGTTTTAAGGAAGAAGAACAGTGAAAAAACACTTCCTTATGAAATCAGAAGTGAATCTGATTTGGTCTATGTCGATGAAATCGGAATCGTCCATGTAAGGTAGGTGAAGAGATGTCGTTAAAAGATCTAGACTTAAAATACAAATATCGATCCTCACAGGATGAAATTCACAGGGACTTTTACGAAAAATGTTTGCAGGAAGCAGTGAAATACGACCGGGCAGTAGGCTATTTCACCAGCAGCAGTTTAAGTATCCTGGCAGAGGGACTCGACGTTTTTATTGAAAAGGATGGAATCATTCGCATTATTGCCAATCCCCATTTAACCAGGGAGGACGTTGAGGCGATTGAATTCGGCTATAAAGCCAAGCACGATGTCATCATTGAGTCGATGCTGAGAGAATTGGAAATGAGCAGCCAGACGATTAAGGAGGACGCATTTAATACGCTGGCCTGGCTCATTTATAAAGATAAATTGGAAATCAAGATTGCTTTTACACAAAACAATAGCATCTATCATGAGAAATTTGGGATTTTCTATGATGAGCAGGGGAATCGTGTTGCTTTCTCCGGCTCCTCCAATGAAACGGCTGGGGGCATCCGCAATAACTTTGAAAAAATTGATGTCTTTTTCAAAGAAGAGGAGCTGGAACGCGTTAATGATATGGAACAGGATTTTGAAGATCTCTGGAGTGACTCCACACCAAGTCTTTCTGTAATTGAAATTCCTGATATTATTAAGGAAAAATTATCAAGTTATAGAAAAGGATCAAAACCAATGTCAAAAAATCCTAAACAAATAAAACCAAGACCCTACCAGGAAAAGGCCATCCAAGCAGTGGTGGACAACGACTGGCACGGTATACTGGAGATGGCGACAGGTACGGGAAAAACGATTACGAGTTTGCTGATTTCAAAGGAATTTGCGAAGGAACGAGGACGAATTTTCCTGGTCATTCTTGTTCCCTTTACCCATTTAGTGGATCAGTGGATTGAAAAACTGTGAAATGATGGGGTTTGAACATTTTACGAAATGCTATGGCCCGAAAAAATCCTGGATGAATCAGTTGCAAACTTATGTCCGTGATTTTAACCTCGGTGTCGTCGATCAGCACGTAGCAATTACCACCTATCGTTCAGCAGCATCCAAGGAATTTAATGATTTAATCTCCAAAATCAGAGGGAACTCTTTTTTAATTGCCGATGAGTGCCATTACTTCGGAGTCAAAAGCATGAGGAAAAATAAGCTGGGAAATATGGATGCGAAAGTTGGTCTGTCTGCCACGCCACAGCGCTGGTGGGATGATTCCGGTTCAGCTTACATTGTATCCTTCTTTGGTCCGGTGGTGTACGAATATGATATGCGAACAGCGATTCAGAACAAAGCGCTGACCGAATACAGCTACCACCCGATTAAGGCCGAATTTAATGATGATGAATTGCATCGGTATGAACAGCTTACCAAAAGGCTCATTTATTTATACAGCGATGAAAAAGCTAACAGCGACGAAATCAGTGAAGTCAATCGAAAGAGAAGCATGATTATAAGTAAAGCCGAACACAAAAAAGAGCTGCTGTTCGAAATGCTTGCTGACAAGCAGCGGGAAAGTGTGTCCCATACGCTGGTATACTGTGCGCCCGGGGAAATAGAGGAGATCACGAAAAACCTTTCTGACCTGGGCTATCGTGTTCATCGGTTTGACTCTGAAGTTGACATGGATGAACGAATGAAAATCCTGGACGCCTTTGATAGAGGTACCATTCAAATTTTAGTGGCGATAAAATGTCTGGATGAAGGGGTTGATGTGCCAAGTACCAGGGAAGCTTTTTTTCTATCGAGTACATCGAACCCGAGAGAATTTGTACAGCGAAGAGGACGAATTCTCAGAAATCATCCCAATAAAAACATTGCCAGAATCTATGATTTTATCGTTCTGCCTAGTCTGGCATCGGATCAAATGTATAAAACGATCGCATCAAAGGAGCTTCCCCGTTTTTCCGAGTTTTCGAGATTTGCCATTAATAACTACAATGCGAGACAGGAGATCGGCCACTATCTGGAGCCCTATCACTTGGAGTATTTAATGGATAAATTACCGTGGGAAGTATATGAAGAATTTCAAAAAATGGAGGGTAACGATGAAAACAACGAAGGAATTAGACCAGAAAATCAATGAATTTCCAGAGCATCTTTCTCAATTGGCGAAGTTTCTTATGAAGGATATTGAAGGTGGCAATCTGTCCAATTCGCAGATTGAGGATCGCATTCGTCAGGAAATCAGAGAAACCGTGTTGGGGGAAATGAATAAATGAAACTGCAAAAAATCTATATGAAAAACTTCAGACAATTTTACGGTGAACAGGAAATTGAATTTTCCGCGGGAGATCAGAATGTCACGATTATCTTCGGGGAAAACGGAAAAGGGAAAACAGGTATTTTCCGTGCCCTCATGTTTGGTTTATATGGAAGTATTCATATTGAACAAGATAATCCGAATGAAGCATTACACTTAGTGAACTTCATCGCACTGGAAGAATCGAACAATATGCCAATTGAAGCAAAAGTAAGACTTCAATTTGAATCCAAAGGCAAAAACTATGAACTGCATCGCAGCATTATGGGTGTCATGGCTGGAAATGACATTAAGGAACGTATGGGGGATGTAGAGCTGTATATTACGGATGAGAATGGTAATTTCAGTCCTGATCCGATTACAGATGAATTCGAAATTCAGCGCCTGATTAATGACATCCTCCATGAAAGCATTAAAGACTTCTTCCTGTTTGATGCCGAGAAAATCGAAACCCTGGCGAAAACAGATAAAAACGTCAAAGAGGAAGTTAAAAATGGGATTGTGAAGCTCTTGCACATCGACAAGCTGGAATCGGCCATTAACCTGCTTACAAAGCTTCATGCCACAGAAAAACGCAGACTGCTGCAGGATTCTAAAAACTTGGATTTAAATCAGAAGCAAAACGAAATCGATAATCTAACAAACGAGATTTCCGATTTAGAAGAAAGAATATCCATGAAGGATGCAAACATTCAGGCCTGTACACAGGAAATCGCCGATGTTGAAGCCAAGCTATCGGAAAATGAAGATGTGAAGAAGATTCAGGAACGCTATCATGAAACACAGGAAAAGAAAACTTATGAGCTAAAATTGTTAAAAGCCAAAAAGGATGAAATGAAAAATACCTTAATCAGTAATGGACCCAACCTGATATTGAAGGATACCTATTATTCTGTGAAAAACTATCTGGACCAGGTGTTTGTGGATCAAAAGGATTTGATTCCGATTGAGGTCATAGAGAAGTCCTTAAATGAAATGGTCTGTGCCGCCTGTGGAACAGATCTGAGAGAGAATCCTGATCATTTGAAGAATGTGGAGTTTTTAAAGAATAATTTCAAGCGTTCAAACTTAACGCCATTGATTTCCTTAATCACATCAGTTATCCATGACTACCAAATCAGTGAAGAAGAGATTATTCATACGATTGACAGCAATCTAAAGGATTTCAGGAGCATTAAAGACAACATTGCAGCCATTGATCAGCAGCTGGATTCCTTCCAGATGGATATTGCCGACAAAGCACAGCAGCAGGAAAACCTAAGTCATCTGGAATCAACTTTAACACAGAAGAAGCAGGATCTGGAGAATTTTAAAGTTGATATAGCTAAGATGAAGGACCAGATTGCGGAAAAGGAAAAGGATAAAAATGCACTAGAGAAGGAATTTAATCGATTAATTCGTCAAAATGAAAGCCTGAAAGTAGATGCGAAAGTTCTTCAGTATATTGATGATTTAAAGAGCGAATTCCAGCGGGTCTTTTCTGAGTACAGTGACAATATGCGCCATAAATTAACCGAGGAAGCAACAGCCATTTTCAAAGTCCTCATTGATCGTAAAGATAAAGACCTGATCAGCAGAATTGATATTAATGAAAAATATGAAATTGAAATCATGGGCTGGGATCAGGTCAACATTACCCAGGATATTTCTCAGGGTCAGAGACAGGTGGTGGCTTTATCCTTTATCACTGCTTTGGCTAAGGTAGCTGCCGGGGATTATGCGGATATTTCCTTCCCATTATTTATGGACACGCCGTTTGGAAGAATCAGCGGAACCAACCGGGACCAGCTGATCGAAAACATACCACAGCTCTCTTCCCAGTGGATTCTATTGTTAACCGATACGGAGTTGTCAAAAACAGAGGAAATGCAGTTCAAAGCGACCGGCAAACTAGGCAAATGGTATAAATTGGACCAGATTAAAAAAGGACATTCTGAAATTGTCGAGCTAGACCTTCAGGAATCCTTAGCAACTAGGGGGTAAATCATGGACTTTTTAATGGAACAAATACTTTTTCACACGAGCGAAAAACACCAGGAAATCTATATCCATTTAAATAACAAATATGATATAAAGTATCAGGATTTGTTCAGTATCTGTGCAAGCATCGGGTTTAAACATAACCGGAAAGTACCGATAGAGACCCGTGGCAGAGAGTTCCGTTCCAATTACTTTAACTCGAGTCAACGAGCAACCGCTTATTCTATTATTCTCGCAGATCCCGAGCTTGGAAAAAATATTGAACAATTCGAGGATGTTGAGTTTAGAAGAAAGGCTAGAAGGTTGTTGGAAGAGTATGCGGAAGGCGGTATGGAGATACTGGTGGAAGAGGTTTTCGGCAACCGATGGGATGGCAACATATTAGATCCGAATTATATGGAATATGAAATTGATATTCTTGGGTATATTTATGCGGAGTCTAAGGCTGTGCCGTTTTGATTAGGATTATCTACCTTTCAAAATATGTCTGATCGTAAATGATAGCAGACTAAAAACGTAGCTCTTTTGAAACATGTTTCTTCCTGATACCCGGTTCTTAAAAATGGCCATCGCGGTTATGCGGTGGCCACTGATGTGAAGTGCAGTGTTCGAGCAGGAATGTTGCCAGAACGAGCGATGCCCCGATCAAAACGAGCGGGAGCAGCATCAAAACGAACGATATTCCGGTCAAACGAGCGAGAGCAGGCTCCGGTAAATTAAATCCTTTTTATGAGTTCTCCAATATTGTACACTTTCCCGGCTTGGCTATATGATTAATATAATAGAAGATGACGATCCACAGGCAGGAAATTGGTACATTTTTTGAATAAGTGAAAAGATTTCAGGTAAGAAATGAGATATGTTGCTTTTGGCACCATGGGAATGCAGCAGGGATTTGCGAATGAAGGAGTACAGACCAATGAAACGGTTATTTATATTGGTGGCTATTTTATTTATGGTATCGATAAGAACACCGGCTTCGGTGCAGGAAACATGGGATCCCGACCAGCTGGATCCGGATACCTTTGAAAAATGGACGACGACGGTACAGGAATGGATTGCAGATCAGGATGTAACCATCGGGAACTATAAGGGGGACATTACCCAGCTATTTCAATCAGGAGAAGAGACGCCAGACACGGATGCAGCGGCCCCTTCCACTTATGAAAAAGAAGTCGTGAAGCTTGTAAATGAAGAACGGGCAAAGCGAAACCTGGAGCCGCTGGAAATGGATCATCACTTAAGCAGTCTCGCCCGTAAGAAATCCCAGGATATGGCGGACAACAACTATTTTAGCCACACATCACCAACGTATGGCTCCCCATTTGAGATGATGGAGCAGTTCGATTTTAGTTTCCGCCTGGCCGGTGAAAATATTGCGGCAGGGCAACGCAGCCCTGAACAAGTGGTGGAAGGCTGGATGAACAGCGAGGGACATCGTGAAAACATTTTGCATGAAGGATTTACACACATCGGCGTTGGCTACGTAGAAGAGGCTGGGCTCCCATATGGAACTTACTGGACCCAATTGTTCATGACTCCAAGGTGATAGGCAGATTTTTGTTAAGCGCACTAAACCATACGCTGAGCGTCACAAGAGGGGTCTGTCCCCCGCTGCGTTAAATCGTTAAAGAGTAGTGCGGGACTTCTCACTTTCTTCAGTTTCTACATATGCACAGTATTTTTCTCTTTGTGGTTCTTGAAAGTAGGATAATACGCGTTTAGTTTCGAATAACGTGTTATCTTTGTCCTTGTCCTTATACCCGGGATAGCTGCTCCAGACATAGTTTTCCGGTTTGCGTACCATTTCTGCTTTAACCGGGTTTAAGTGAATATATTTACACGCTTGAAGAAAGTAATCGATGGTATCAATTAATTTAGCATGGTAACGATCTTGGAAAACATGGCCGATCAATTTGTAGCGCTTATTAAAATATATGGCGTACCGGGAATGGATGTATTTGATGATGTTCCCCGGCGGTTCCTTTTTTGTTTCAAGAAGCAGGTGGATGTGGTTCGGCATTAGGGTATATGCGTGAACGAGAAAAGAGATGTCTTTCTTGCAGGAAGCGATAAGATCCATATAGTGCTGGTAATCATCTGAATCATAAAATATGCTTTCACGTCGATTTCCGCGGGCGGTAATATGGTAGGTAGCTCCTGGAAACCATATTCGAGGTTTTCGGGACATTAATGATTCTCCTCTCTTAGTAATAACCTGATACTAACCTGACTTAGATGTTCGAAGCAAATATACGAAATTCAACATTGACAACGCCAGACCCACTCAAAATTCAATTATGCCCTTATGAAAATTGAAAAACTGTATTGGGGGGGTCTGTCCCTCATCACATTAACGTGTTAGAGTGATGGGGGACAGACCCCGCAATCCTATTCCTCCACCTGTTTTTTAAATTCCTGAAAAACGTGACTAACTTCAGGGCCAATAACAATCTGCACGTGCTCATTATCAACTTTCACGACACCGTGTGCACCGGTTTGTTTGATTTTTTCCTCATCCACGAGAGATGCATCCTTGACAACTAAGCGCAGACGGGTCATACAATTTTCATAGTCTACCAGATTGTCTTTGCCACCGACATTCTGCAGGACTTTTTTCGCCATGTATTCGTATTTGCCATGGCTCAGCTCCAGGTCTTTTTCCTTTTCTTCCCGTTCTTCACTGAATTCTTTATCGTCTTCCCGGCCGACGACTTTAATGTTTCGTTTCACGATGAGCGTATAGAATGTGAAGTAATAAAGGACGCCGAATGCCAGTCCAACCGGGATGATCATCCACCCGCTGTCGGCAATACCGAGGTTCAATGCGTAATCAATCGCACTGCCACCCCAGGAGAACCCATGCCGTACGTTCAGTAAATATAGTGTTGCTCCAGCGAGTCCTGTATAAACGGAATGGATAAAATACAGTAATGGTGATGTGAACAGGAATGTGAATTCAATCGGTTCGGTCAGACCTGCCACGACAGACGTCAAGCTTCCTGAACTCATCAAGGCTTTTGTTTCTTCTTTTTTCTTCTTATGCGCAGCTCTGGCAATGGCCAGCGCAATGGCTGGAATACCAAATATCATGACGACGAAAAAGCCGCCTAAAAAGTATCCTGCAGTTGGATCACCGTTCAGGAAACGTGTGATTTCACCTGTAACCACTTCACCACTGGCAGTTTCATAGCTTCCAAGGCCGAAGTAAATATACGTATTCAACACGTGATGTAAACCAAACGGAAGCAGGAAGCGGTTTAGAAAGCCAAAAATGAAAATGCCTGCTGCCCCTAATCCGACTAATCCCTGTGCGAGGGAATCAATGGCTGCTTGCGCATATGGCCACAATAATACCGAAATACCTGTAACAGGAATCATGGTGACGATAATCATGGTAATCGGAAATTTCTCTCCCCCAAAAAAGGAGAAGATATTTGGCAGTCGCGTATCTTTAAATTGGTTATAAATAAATGCTGCAATCAGTCCGGATAACACACCTCCGAAAACACTCATGTCCAAATCCGGGTTCATAATGGCCAAGCCTTCATTCAGGATCGCAATGGCCAAATACCCGGTTAAGGCAGGAATACCTCTGTCCTTGGTTTTCGCAAGTCCCATCGCGATACCAATCGCGATCAGGATATCCATGTTGTTGAAAATGGCTCCTGCTGCCTGTACTATTTGCCAGTCAAGCAGGTCTTCCGCACTGATACGGAACAAAATACCGGCAGCGGGAAGTGCCACAATCGGAATGAGCATGGATTTCCCCAAGTTTTGCATGAAACGTTTCATGGTTTATTCACCTCTCCTTAAATCGGTGTACGTGATTAATTGAAAATGCTCCTTATCCCCAAGTTTTTTTTTCGTTTTTGGATGTGTAATGGCAGCCAGCTCCTCTAAGCGCGGTGTGGCGTATGAGGAGTTTTCCATAATGGATTTATCCAGATATGCCGGGTGGCACATGATTTCTACCGTTTCGGCATCTTTGTAATGATTGAGAATCGTTTGTGTATCCGCTAACAAAATTTCTGGATTATATTCAAATTGATCGGTTGTAACCAGCTTGGTTCCGGCTAATTCCTGATCGAAATTACTCCGGACCGGCAGCTTATATTCGTTTGCCAATCGGATAAAAACAGGCAGTATCTGTTCCCGATTATTGATGTGATGGTGACTGTCTAAATGGGTAGGCGTCAGACCGGAATCGAGGAAAGCCTCAATTTGGGCTTTCCATTCACGGTATAGCTCATCCTGATCAACATGGAATTTAGCGGCATAGTGATGCAGCTTTTTAAAATTTCCATCAGCATCGACGAGGGTCTGATGGCTGTCAAGCAATGGTCTGCCACATGTCAGGGTTAGATGTACACCTATCCCCAGGCTTTTGTGCTGCCTTCCTAGTTCATAGGCGTGTTCTGCTCCGGGCATATTGGTCAGGCATGTCGTAGAAGTCAATACACCCTCAGTATGAGCATCGATAATGCCGTAGTTGACTGCTCTTGAATAGCCGAAATCATCGGCGTTGATGATGAGTTTTAACATGGTTACCCCTCTTTCCAGTTATGTTATTTAAACTCCGGCCAGTACACTTTGTTGGCTTCAATCAAATCATCAAGGATAGCTTTTGCTGTCGGTGCATGCACAACCGTCCTGTTCAGTGTGAGTGCCTGCAGCAATTTGTTGTAGCTTTTCTCGTAGTATGCCTCAACAATCAGTTTTTCGCTGGCATGCTGATTTTCAATGAGCCCTTTATAAAAGGTAGGAATGTCACCTATTGAAAAAGCTTTTGGTCCATGATTCGTCAGAACAGCAGGCACTTCAACTAAAGCGTCTTCGGGCAAGTTGGAAATGATGCCATTATTTTCGGTAATGACGATGTACGTTTCCTTTAAGTTAAATAGGAGGGAGGCGGCAGCACGGATCATATAAACACCGTGAATGTCAGCCTCAATATTGATATCATTTGTCGTCTGCTGTGCAATAATATGGTCGCACAGTTCGTGAACACGTTTTTCCCTTCCGTTGATCACCTGTCTTGCCCGTGTATTATCAGGTGATTCTTTTTGTGCCAAGTCATCCGGATACAGGTAGTACTGCAGATACGTATTTGGCAAAAATTCCGGGAAGTCGATCAGCATTTGTCTGGCTTTCCTGAAAGTCTGTATCCATGATTGATCATTGGCAATTTCTTTGTCCGTCGGGATGAAGTCGCCGCCCGTGATTTTATCTTTAAGTTTCTGAGTCAGGTCATTGCCTTCTTTATCAAGGATTTTGCTGAACCAGCCAAAATGATTCAAACCGAAATATTCCGGTACAAGTTCCCATACATCTTTCTCTAGAAGGTCTGCATAACTTTTCATGATGGCAATCGGCATATCGCAAATGTTCAGAATCCGGTTGTCATCAGGGAATTCCTTTTTGAGCGCCAGCCCTACAATGGCTGCAGGATTTGTATAATTCAGTATCCAGGCATCTTTTGAATATTGACGGATGTCACGAACCAGTTCAGTCATGTCCTTAATAGAACGCAGGCCGTATGCCATCCCGCCTGCACCGCTTGTTTCCTGGCCAACGACGCCGTGCTTGATAGGTATCTGCTCATCAAGCTCACGCATGGTGAGTCCGCCGGTTCTGATTTGAATAAATGCAACATCGATGTTGCTGAACGCTGTTGATTTGTCTGTTGTATAGGTAAAATTCTCAAGTTCAGGATAGTGCTCCTGAAGCATGATTGCTGCTGCTTTCGCTATTTTTTCCTGCCTTGCTTCATCGATATCATAAAATGTGATCGATTTAAGTGGAAAATTTGCTTTTTCTTCAATCAGGCTCATGACGATGCCAAGTGTGTATGTGCTGCCACCGCCGACGATGGCCAAGTTTTTTCTGTCCATATAAATGAAACCCCTTTCCTGTTATTATTAATATGATTTTAACTCAATTTTATGCAAATATCAATACAAATTTAATACAAGTGATAAAAGGGTATAACAAGTTGTTGGAATATGGTACACTCTAAGTAGTAATTTGAGAGGTTGATAAGGAAAATGTGGAATAATTCGTTGCCATTATACAAACAAATTGCAAACAACATTAAGACAGATATTGCAGATGCAAAATTATCAAACGGGGATGCGATTCCCTCTGAAACAAAGCTTGCCCAAACGTATGGTGTGAGCAGGGTTACGGTGAGAGAGGCCATCAAACAGCTTGTCGAGGAGGGTGTTTTATACCGGATTCAGGGAAGTGGAACCTATATCAGTCATGAGAAAATCGAACACGATATTCTGAAATTACAGGGGTTCACTGAGGAAATGAGCAGTCTGGACAATAACCCATCCAATGAAATACTGGCGTTTCAGCTGATGTCCCCGCCTGAAGATGCACGTGAATGGTTAAAAATAGGGGGGGACGAAAAAGTTTATTACGTTAAACGACTGCGGCTTGCAGATTTTGAACCGCTTATTTTGGAAGAGTCCTATTTACCGGTTGATCTGTTTCCGGATTTATCGATTGAAGTGATGAAACGGTCGAAATATGAATATATCGGCAGTAAGGGCTATAACATTGATACCCGTTACGGAGAGCTTATTCCGAAGATGCCAACGGAAGAAATGATGAAACACCTGAATATAGAAGCCAGCGACCCATTGTTGTATATGCAGGCTTTCTCGACATTTAAAGATGGAACTGTTTTTGAGTACTCAAAAATATACTTCCACCCTCATAAATATTCGTTTAAAGTTGTGTCGTCGAGGTAGTGGGATAAGGGGTCTGTCCCTTGTCGCATTAACGTGTTAGAGTAGTGCGGAACAGACCCCCGATGGAGAACCGCTTGTTAATCCAGTGAAAAGCTTAGGCTGGGCAGGCGCACACCTCCAATGGAAGTATGGGAGACCCTCTGTCCCGATTTTATGATAGAATATAGAATAATAGTAGAACAGTAGAAATGAGGAGAACAGATGACGCAAAAATTAATTTTCTTTGATATAGATGGAACTTTGCTTGATGATGAAAAGCGGCTGCCGGAGTCGACCAGACAGGCGATAGCCGATTTACAGCAGGCCGGACATTTTGTGGCGATTGCGACAGGCAGGGCGCCGTTTGCGTTCAAGTCGTTACTGAACGAGTTGGATATTGGCACGTATGTCAGCACCAATGGGCAGTATGTTGTGCATAACGGCGAGGCAATTTATAAAAACCCGATTAAGCCGGACGATCTTGAGGCGCTGGAACGTTATGCGTCAGAACGCAAACACCCGCTGGTCCACCTTAGTCATGATGACTGGTACAGCAATACGCGGCATCATCCGCAGATTAAAGCAGCAGTTGAATCGCTGAAAATTGAACGGGAGATCACGTATCATCCGGGATTCTACGAAACTGGTGACGTATATCAGACGCTGTTATTCTGCACGGGCGATGGGGAGTCTGAATACGTTCAGGCATTTACGAATCTTGATTTCATCCGCTGGCATGATTATTCCGTCGATGTCATGCCAGCCGGCGGTTCCAAAGCGGCAGGTATCAGCCAGCTGATCCGGCATTTACAGATTCCCGCTCGTGATATCTATGCTTTTGGCGACGGGATGAATGATATTGAAATGCTTCAAACTGTGCAAAACAGTGTCGCGATGGGGAATGCGCCTGATGTCGTGAAAAATGCAGCGCGTGCTGTGACGAAAGATGTGAATGCGGATGGGATCCGGCATGGGCTGAAGATGGTGGGATTGCTGTAATGGGGCTTTTCGGCGTATGCCGAAAAGGCACAATCACATTTACTACCATTCTCCGGCAGCTCATTCGCGATGACGGTAAGATTGAATCAGGCTTCGAATAACCGATTCCCCAAGTTAAAAACCAAAAAATCCATCTGAAAAATTGGCTTACCCAGTTTGAAAATCATACGAGAGCGTCATTAGAATGATCGACGAGCCGGTTAAAACGAGCGAGATTGTCTTCAGACC
>Ga0079226_10000681_pt1 | contig 24604 bp, 26 predicted proteins | sample Poulit2014_FD_76345 | JGI IMG/M metagenome (GOLD analysis project Ga0079226, IMG submission 76345) | Agricultural soil microbial communities from Georgia to study Nitrogen management - Poultry litter 2014 | ecosystem: Environmental > Terrestrial > Soil > Agricultural land | place: USA: Georgia...
GTAGTTTAATAGTAATGTAATTTAGTAGTATAAAACTTGTAAGTTATTTTGCGTATATTTTGTTCGCTATTATGCGTATTGAATCGAGTAGAGGGGAAAATTAAATAACTTTCCGCCCCTCTCACACCACAGCACATACGATTCCGCATACGGCGGTTCAATGAATTCGAGAGTATGGAGTCCCTCAGATTGGAGGGCCGCTCTATATGAAGGATGCGCAGCATATGCAATTATTGGATTTAAATCTTCGTCTAAGCAAATGTTTATTATATAAGTATAAATCCACTGATAATTGAATACATGACATTCGGCTGAAGAAATAACTGTCTGTTCAAGATACTTAAATACGGAAAAACGACGCTTTCCAGGCTCTCGTTTGTTTGATAGGGCCGAGGTGCCAAGGGCATCCTCACAGGAAGAATGTGGAGGACCCTGGAAGTATATGCGTCTTCAGAAGCGTTCTAGTTCGTTCTTTATCACGAATCGGGTATTCAAAATACTGCAGATGATAATTGATTTTGGAGAAGAAAAGCCCCGCTATAGGCTAGGTCTTATTTCTGCATGCCTTCAGCAAATCAGCGAAACTGTCATTTCCCTCAACATGCTCCTGATGAACATGGAAAAGATTCTCCAGGATTTTTTGTCATTTTATTTCCAAGAAAACACCAACATAAATTCTGTTTAGAAATCATTTTATAATGGTTATTCAGTATCCCTTAATTAAGCGTTGAAGTTTATTACTTTTACAAGAGAAATATTCTAAACAATGGGAGCTAAAAAACGATAAAATAGTTAATTTTTAAAAGGTTTTCATGGATAAGCATTATTTTAACTTAAAACCTGTATCTTTTATACCTTTTAAAAGTAAGAATAATTCAGGTTAAAACATAGATTCAATTTTTTGGAAAAAATCTTTTAAAAATTTTTGTGCATTTACTTGTAACGAAACAAAAGTTGCTGAATCATTTTTCCGAGAAAGAGAAATATCCTCTATAGTTCTCCCTAAAGTATTTTGTTCCAAATCCACCTTTAAAAACATAGGAACTGTTGTAACAATATCAGGATTAATTGCCACGCTAACTGCTAGAGGGTCATGCAATGCTGCTTTTCCATTTAGATAGGGATGTAAATTTTGATAGGAATTTAAATAATAATTTGTAAATTTTGCAAAGAAAATGCTGGAAGTAGTATTTATTTTTTTCCATCTATGTACATCTTCTTGACTTAATAGCGCTTTTCTAGTTACATCTAAACCAACTAATGTAAGCGGTAAATTAGATTGTAAAATTATATTGGCTGCCTCTGGATCTATATAAACATTGGATTCTGCAAATTTACTAGCGTTCCCAGGAGTTGCTACAGCGCCACCCATTGAAATTACTTTACCAACTTTGCGAATAATATCGGGTTTTTTTGCAAACGCATTGGCCAAATTTGTAAACGGACCAGTTGTAATTATCATTAAGTCTTCCTCATATTTGTCAACTTGATTTATTATAAAATTTGTTGCGTTTTCCCCATTCGACGAATACTTATTAATATAATCTTCTTTTAGTGTTTCTCCCAGGCCATCCAACCCGTGGATAATTCCATCATAATTTCTTAACCTCGATTTAGGTTTACGAGCTCCTTTGTAAACAGGGATCTGTTGATTCAATATTTGTAATACTTTTTTTGTATTTCGGAAAGTGTAGTTTAAAGGAGCCATTCCATAAGATGTGGTAATACCTAATAATTCTACATCTTGTTGAGCCAGTATATAGGCAATAGCTAAAGCATCGTCAATACCTGTATCTACATCTAATAATATTTTCTGCATTAAAACACCCTATACGTTGATATTATTATTTTTGAAATAATTATTGCTTGCTTTAATACCTTTTTATAATTTATTAAATAGCTATTCTTGAAAATTAAAAATTTTTACTAAGTATCATAAATATATCGCGCATGTTTCACTGGAAAGATTTAATACTATTGTTTAATAACTTTAAAAATTCGCAAAATTATAAATGAGAAATATCGTTAGCATAATCGATACTTATATTATTATTTTGAATAAATAGTTTACTGATACTTGCGTTATCTACTTGGTAATAACTACGAAATTTACTTAGACCATTTCCTAAGGAATAATTTAAAAACAAGTCTATTACAATCCCATGTGAGACAACAAGAATATTTTCAAAAGAGTTATTAAAAATATAATTACCAAAAAAAATTAGTATCCGATTTAATACTTGGAAATATGTTTCTCCTTGGTTATTCTTGGAACGAAATGATTCAGGTTTCCCATGAAAAGTAATAAACTCTCCAATATCCTGACTATTGGCTATTTCAGTGAACAATTTCCCTTCCCAAGCACCAAAATCCATTTCATATAATAAATTGTTGGTAAATGTATTAGGGTTGTTTATCAGTTTTGTTATTTCTAATGCTCTTTCACTAGGACTAGAATATACAACGTCAAATTGCAATTTAGATAATTTTTTAGCAGTTTTTGTTGCTTCATCTTTTCCTGAATCTGTTAGACTAGAGTCTTTGCGTCCTTGCATCCTATGTTCTATATTCCATTTAGTTTTGCTATGTCTTACCAAATAAACATTTGTCATCTAGTTTTATATCAGTCCTTTTAAAAATATTATAATGATAAAAAAAGATAGTATTTAACAACTAATATCACGAAAGTTTATATTTTTAAGTTATTGTGGTTGACCATAATTCTTGAATCTTTCCACCATCATTTCCATTTCGTCATCATTTAAAATAACTGGTTCTCCAATAGATTTGGCTTGCCAATACACACGCGCACAAAATTCTAATTGCTCAGTTATATCAAAAGCTTCGTTTATAGTTCCCCCAACAACATTTATTCCATGGTTAGCTAATAAAACAGCTTTTCGCCCTTCCATCGCTTCCAATGCATTTATCGCTAACTCTTTAGTTCCATATGTTGCATATTGAGCACAACGAACACTTTTACCACCAGAATGGGCAACTAAATAGTCTACAGCAGGTAAATCTATGTTTAAAGCCGATATTGTAGTAGAATATATCGCATGAGTGTGGACCATAGCGTTTATATTCTCTTTATTTTTATATACAATAGAATGCATTTGATATTCACTAGAAGGTTTTCTAGCCCCTTCGATAATATTCCCTTGCAAATCCATAACTACTATATCTTCAAGTGTAAGCTTGTAGTATTCCAATCCACTTGGTGTTATAGCCATATAACCTTTTTCTCTATTGTAAATACTTATATTACCACCTGTGCCTACTGTAAGTTGAGTGTCTATTAATTTTTTGCCATATTCAATCAACAGTTCTCTCTCAGTTTTTAATAACATTAAAACTCTCTCCTTCTCCTATTCATGTAAATTAAAGTCATAATTTTTATTTTCCATTTTTTTAATTCCTAATTTATCGAAAACAAGCGCTTTTTCGGCAACGTAAGCATTATATTCAAGTCTTCCTAATACATCGTACGCCTTTATTAGATTGGTATCTGTTATCAAAACGCCATGCTTATTTAAAAGAATTGCATTTGTAACATTTTTTCCTTTATTTGTTTCTAAATAGCGCTTTACTGTATATGCTAGTTTTTCTGAAGTTGCTGGAGCAAAATCTAAACAAGATATTTCTCCTAATTTTTGTGTTGATTCTGTTAAATTTGGCATGTTCATACCTACGGTTGCAAAGACCATCGACTGCAATGGGTGAGCATGGAGAACACAACCTATTTTTTCATTATGTTTATAACTAGCCATGTGCATATTTATTTCCCTTGTTATCCCTCCATCACCTTCGATAATATTTTCGTTATTATCTATAACTAATATTTGATAAGGTGAAAGTTCGCAATGATGTTCTTGAGACATTTTCGTAGGCGTCATAATAAAGTGGTCCTCATTCATTTTAACGCTTATATTACCACCTGCTGTATTTGTTTCGTGGCGATCAAACATTTTTTTTACTATATCGCATAATCGCCGTCTTTCTTTTTCATAGAGCATTTATATCACCTCATAGTTTTTAATATTTTTCTTAATGCTTTCAAAATCACGAGTGTTTATAGAACAACTACTACTTTGTTTAACTTTGCTAACAGAACATAAAATCCCCCATTCAATACATTCAAAAAAAGAAAGATTGCTATAAATCCCATAAATAAATCCACCAACAAAAGCATCTCCAGCACCTGTGTCACTTCTCACTCGAACACTAGGAGGAACCATTCTATAAAATATATTTTTACTTTTATATAAGACTCCTTCAGCTCCTAAACTGCAAATAGCATATGGCACTTTTTTGTATATACGATGCAATTTTTTAATTTTTGTTTTTTCCATAGGATATAAATATTCTATTTCATGCTCATTTGGCTTTACAAAATGTACCTCTTCTTCTATAGCAACTTTTAAATATTCTTTAGCAACATCACAAGCAATAAACGTATGTTTGTTTTTTAATATTTTAATTAATTCTTTAAAATCCTCCGTGGAAAATTTTTGTGGAGGTGTGCCCCCAATAACAACAATATCTCCTTCATTGACGCTTGTATTAATATAATGATGTAAATTTCTTTTACTGTTTTCGGATATGCTTAAACCTTGTTCAGTCAGCATATAAGTTTCACCATTTTTATTAATAATAACAGTGCTTTTTCTAGTTTTTTGATTTTCTAATTCCATAAATTGATGCTTTATATTATATCTATCTAATTCTATAGTTAACTCAGTTTTATTTTGTTCTCCTAAGAAACCTGTAGCTATGTTATCGATATTAAGTTGTGTTAAAACAGCTGAAACATGAGTTGATTTCCCGCCAAGATCTCTTTTTTTAAGTTTGATTTTATTATTTTTTTCGGCTGTCAAGTTTTCCTCTAAATACACGATTTCATCAATTGCTGGATTTAAGGTGATAGTGTGTATCAATTATCTCTTCCTCTTTTCCGCTTTGTATTTCCTAAAATTATTTTTATATATATCTACCGTATCTTTAGCATACATTCTTACCAAAATGCTGATTAGAAAAGCTACAATCCACATTTTTAAGTCCTTCGTAAAAAAACCAATAATCATTAAAGAAAAAGCTAATACAACCATAAAAGTCCAGAAAAATTTAGAGTATATTATTTTTTTATACATTTTCTCACCTTTATTTTAGTGATTTTAATTTTATTGCTATGCAATTTAGCAAATTACATTCGTATGACAATAAAAAAATCATAGATTTATTTCAACAAAATGATTTTTAATATTTTAAATTGAGATACGATATTTTAAAAGATAGTCCAACTTTATATAATTAAAATTCAATTGCATAAAATTGAAAATACAGTTTAATTCAACTATCTTTTTCAAGATCATCTTTAAAGTACTTATTGTTGTCTTTTTTTCTTCCAAAATAAAAGAACGCAAAAAGTGCCAACCATAAAATAGCGCCTAAAATACCCCACCATTGGCCGTCCATAGCATTAGCAAAGACTATTTTAAATTCGCCATTTTCAATAGTACTCCAAGATAAAAGATTTCCTGATTCTACGTCTACAGCACCTGTATCTGTAGCTAACTTGGTTATATAGGGAGTGAAATATGTAGCAATATATAAGAATACAGGAGCTGTTATAATCCCGTATATAATCATGCGAATCAAATTTCCTCTTGTTAACAGTAATACAGCAACGACTATGGATAGATTGATAATACCGCCAAAAGGAAGAACACTATTACCTGGTAAAATCACTGAAAACCCTAATAAAAAAGGGACAATAATTATTGCTGAAACCCATATTTCATTTCTACCTGCTAAAATTGGCCAATCTAAACCAATAAATATCTCTTTATCTCCAATTCTTTTCTTCATAAAGTCAGATATTGCATCTGAAATAGGGGTAAGAGCTTGCATGAATAACTTAGAAACCATCGGAAATAATGTTAAAGCTGTGGCTGACTGAATAGCTAATATCAGCGAGTCTTGGAGACCATAAGCTGCAGCCAAACCTAACAAAAATCCTATTATGCCACCCATAATGTGGTTTTCCGCAAACACTCCCAATTTATCTTTTAAAGTTTCAGCATCCATTTTTTTATTAAGGAATGGAATTCTATCCATTATTTTATCAATTGGGTAAAGCAATGCAGCTATCAAGGTCATATGATGCGGTACTGTAACACCAGGGATACCTGATATTTCTTCTATTTCTTCTCCCCAGATATCACCTATTTTCAATTCTACTATTGTCTGGATACCTGCAACTATAAATCCTAGTATGGTACTTCCAGATATAAATGTAACTAATACTGCTGTGAAAATTTTCCCCCACACGTTCCACATATCGACGTTCAATGTTTTAGTTAAATTTAATAGCAACATAGCTACGTTAATAAGTATTTGTATAGGAAACATAAGAAATGCTAGAGGCCAAGCCCAAGTGATAGCTGCTGCAGCTGTCCATCCGCCATCAACTCCACTTAGTTCAATACCTGTATTTTCAGCAAAAGATTGAGCAGCAGGACTAATTGCATCTAGCATAAAGTCAACTACTAAAGTCATCCCCGAAAAGGCAACGCCGAAGATGACAGCGGCGCTTATAGCATCCTTAAGTTTCATTCGAGCTAAAAGACCAATAATCAACATTATTATAGGCACAAAAACTTCAGGTCCTAAATCGAGTACATACTGAATGGCACTTTGCAAGTAATTCATAACATTTACCCCTTCCTTTACATGAATTAATCACTTAAAGCTTCAAGTAGTTTTTCTGTTTCTTTTTCAACGCCCATTCCCGTTAAGAAGGCTATTCCATCTAATGTAGGTATGTTATATTCTTTATTTGATTTTGTAATCGCTATATAAGCATCTGCTGTTTTTATAAAACTATCTATAGATTTTATATCTACTGCTTCCACTTTCGCTTTAATTTTATTATTATCTAATATTTTTTGTACTTTTGAAGCTACAGTTTGGCTAGTTGCTACTCCACTTCCACATGCTACAATAACGTTTTTCATTAATATTCACTCCTAAATGTATTTTTAAGAATTTGTTCCATCGAAGCATTTGATGAACATTTTTTAAAAGTTTTAATAAAATCTACATTTTGTATTTTCTCCATAATTTCCGACAATAAACCAACTTGTCCTTGAGGGTCTTTTATACCCAGTATAAATATAGTATTCACTTTTATTAAACTACTATCAGAACCCATTTGAACAAAGTCTAAGGGTGCAATAGATGTAGTTACATAAATAAATGGATATTTGACATGTTTTACATCAGTATGTGGTATTGCAACATTAAACTCATTCGTCGATAATCCTGTGGGAAATTCTTTTTCTCTTTCTATTAAAGCTTCTTTAAAAGAATGCTCAACAAAACCTTCTTGTTCTAAATCAAAGGAAACTTTTTCAAACATTTCTGCTTGAGAAGAATAGTCAACATTAAGAGATATTAAGTTTTTATGAAAAAGATTAGAATAATCCATTATGTTCTTTCACCTCCTTTATGTTCTAATAGTTTATTGGAAATCAATTTTCAAAATTATTGAATAAATAAGTTAATATTCGAAGACTAATTCCATAATACTTTATAATAATATTTTTGAACTTTAGTAATAAAGCAACCAGAGTTATTGCACATTATCATCATGTTCTAAATAAACAACCTGTGTTTGTAGATACTCTTCTAATCCATGTTTACCGTCTGCGCCACCAATGCCAGACTTTTTCCATCCGGCGTGGAACCCTTGCATAGCTTCGAAGTTCTCGCGGTTAATATAGGTTTCACCGAATTGTAATTTTTTAGTTATTTTCATAGCTTTATTCAAGTTTTGCGTATACACAGAGGATGTCAGGCCATATTGACAATCATTGGCGAGCTTGATTGCTTCATCGATTGTTTTAAAAGTTCCAACCGGAGCTACTGGGCCAAAGATTTCTTCATGCATGATTTCCATGTCGTTATTAGCGTTCGCTACTACTGTTGGCTCGAAGAAATAACCTTCTCCTTCCACAATTTTACCTCCACTAAGCACTTCAGCACCTTCTGAAACAGCTTGATCTACTTTTTCCTGTACAGAAGTTTGCGCTTCTTTATTAATCAGTGGTCCCATATTAATGTCTGAAGCTTCCAATGGATTTCCATATGTTACTTCTTTCATTGCTTCAGAAAATTTGGAGAGAAATTCATCTTTAATTTCTTCCTGGACGTAGACGCGTTCTGCGCAGTTACATACTTGGCCAGAGTTAATAACTCTTGATTCCACAATCGATTTCACGGCTAAGTCAATGTCTGCGTCATTTAAAACAATGGCTGGAGCTTTACCACCCAACTCTAAATTCACTTTGGTAATATTTTTACTGGCAGATTCCATGACTTTGCGTCCTGAATTTTCAGATCCTGTGATGGATACCATACCAATTTTCGGATTAGAAGCCAATTCATCACCAATGTTTCTTCCAAGGCCTGTGACTAAGTTAAACACACCTTTTGGAAGATTTACTTCATCCACCAATTTAGTGAAAAACATCGCATTATTCGGCGATTCCCCACTTGGTTTGATAACGGAAGTATTACCTGTAATTAAAGCAGGAGCCATTTTTCTAGCGATGAGGAAAAATGGAAAATTCCATGGCAAGATTCCTGTTGTTACTCCGATTGCTTTTTTAAAAAGCATAATCGTTTCATTAGGACGATCACTCTGAATAATCTCTCCCTCATATCTTCTTGCCCACTCTGCCATATAATCCATATAATTCGCTGTAAAATATGTTTCGACAGTAGAAAGTTCCATTGTTTTCCCTACTTCTTCACTAATTAACTGCGCTATTTCCTCTGCATTTTCTCTAATTTTAGTGGCAATTTCATGAAGGTACGCCCCTCGCTCTACGGCTGGCAACGCTTCCCATACAGCCTGAGCTTTATCAGCAGCATCGATTGCTTTTTGCACATCTTCTTTCGTCCCGCTGGGGACTTGGGAAACGACGGAACCGTTGGACGGGTTGTGAACATCCATATATTCTCCACTACTACTCTCGACAAATTCACCATTAATATACATTTTATGCGCTTTCATTTTATTCAACTCCTTATTATTTTTACTTTATATGTAATTAAAATTACTTTTTCAACACTGTCTCTTCAAATATGTTAAAATGTATAAATACATTTTAACATATTTTGGTAATCATACTTAATTAATTGCATTTTTCAATAAATTGCGACAACTTTAATTTGAAAGACACTTTCCATTTTACAACGCTTCTTTCAACATACAAAAAAGACATGCTTTTCATTAATCTGCCCCATTGTTATTATTTTTATTGATGTTAGCGCATTCATATTCTATACGCAACACGACTATCTCCGTTTTGCTTTTTCTCGATTGTCCATTATAAAATGAGATACAATAGCTAAATAAACACATCGCTTTATAACAAAACATTATGCACTTTAATCAATTAAGTGGCACTTGTTCAGAATCAATCCATACATTAGGATCTGTTATTACACAATCGATATGAACGTCTGCTTGTGTATTACCTCCAAAAGAATGATTACTTCCAAATGCAATATGAACAGTACCAAATACTTTTTCATCTTCTAATATATTTCCAGATAAACGAGCGTGCTTATTCGTACCAATACCTAATTCAGCAATTTTTCGACCATCGCCAGTGCCTAATATTTTTTTTAGTTTTTCACCAGCTGCACCTGTAGCTTCAACTAATCTTCCCGATTTTATAGTTAACATTATTGGCTCCTTTATAACTCCTATGCCACTTATTGAGCCATCTACTATAATTTGTCCGTTAGCTGAATCTTCCAAAGGAGCAATGTAGCTCTCTCCAGAAGGTATATTCCCTGACTCTCCAGGACGCTTAAAAACTCCAGTACTTGATATACTTTTTCGCTTATCTATAGATACGTTTAATTCACTTTCATTTTTTTGAATTACTACCTTTTTTCCATAATCTAAAATTGCACAATATTCTGCCGTTAATTTTTCAATTTCATTATAATCTGCAGATATCGCTCCTTTTTCCAACATATCTATAGTAACACCAGGCATAGTTCCTACACGTACACCTTTATTAGTTGCTTTAATTCTAGCTTTTGTATGAGTTAAAGAGTGCTCTGTGATACATAGCACAACATTTGAGTCTTTCATAAGATTGCTTATATTAACTGGCGGTTCTTCACCTGACTTCTTTCGAGCCACCATTTCAGCTAAAATAGGATCCTTTGTAATTGTTTTACTTGCTTCATGAAATATATCTGCAATATTCTGTTTAGTTTCATCTGTAACGATTAGAAATGATTCATCTTCTTTTAAATTTAAATTTTGGACTAAAACTTTTTTAGCTACATCTTTTACACACATCCCATTTCATCTCCTGTATTTAATACAAATTGAAATAAAAACCATATTTCTGCGTTATTTTATCGATTTGTTCACGTGCGTAAAGCAGTTGCTTAATAAAAAGATTAATTTGTGAGTTTGTTATACGAAACTCTGGACCAGATACTGTCAAAGATCCTTTTACCTTCCCGCCATAAAATATAGGTATTGCTGTAGCTATAACTCCTTCTGTAAATTCGCCTTGACTGACAGCATACCCCTTTTGCTTGATCTCTTCTAATTCTTTTTTTATCTTATAAGGGTTGGTCATTGTATTTTCAGTATATTTTATTAACGTTTTTCCTAAATAAGAATCTACAAACTCTAGTGACATGTAAGCCAAAATTGACCTATATGAAGCTCCATTATGTAAGTTCGTCCGACTACCTACAGAAACTGCATGTTTAACAGCAGTTTCTGATTCTACGGCATCAATTGTTAAAGCTTCCTCGTTATCAAGTATTGTTAAGAAAACAGATTCTCCTGTCTGATCTCTTAATAGTTTCAAAATAGGATGTATAAGTTCCTTCATATAAAAATTATCGTTTAATGAATTACTCATCTCCCAAATAGCAGTTCCTAATGAATAACTCTTTTTATAACTATCTTTTATTAAAAAATTATTATTTCTAAGAGTCTCTAATATTCTATAAATCTTAGTTTGATTTTCATTTAATTGAACCGATAACTCTTTTACTTTCCATGTTGGCTTTTTATTTGTGAACATTTTCAATATTTCTAAAGAAAGACTTACCGTTTTTAGCATTTACTAGCCCCTTATTTTTGGTCACTTAACTATAAAATAATAATGTATTCTGCTCTTAAACTGTCTAGGTTTGCATCTATAATTGATAAATATGAGAGGCTTCTCTTTCAAGCTATTAATATTTTACAAATCATATTATTATCTTCAAATTTTTAAAAATTATCAATTAAGGGATTGTTTGTCATCAAGCAAAAAAATGTTTTAATTTTCAGTAAATAAATAATCTATTACAGTTGCTGCGTAAACCTTACAACATCTGATAATATCTTCAACTTTCACTTTTTCATTATAACCATGAATACTAGGTAAAAATGCAGGACCGTATTGTAATACAGGTATGTTATGCTCTCTGAAATGACGAGCATCGCTACTCGCCCATTGCATTACACCATAAGATTCGTGTTCGGTAATATCTGCTATATTCTGAACGACATTCTCGCAAATAGGATCATTAGCTGAAGTGTAATTTGCATTGCTACGAAATCCGAATTGCTCTATGTTGTATTTTATATTTAATTTGTTCAATTTTCCTGTTAATAAATTCGTCATTTCTTCTTGTGTAATTCCAAAAGGTAATCTGCAGTCAATTTCAACCTCGCAACTTTCAGGGACAACATTAGACTTGGTACCACCTTGGATTTTACCGACATTATATGTTATATGATCTAATACAGGTTGAAAAGGCTCTCTATCTTTCTCCACCTCTCTCATATATTTTTTAGATTTATCAATTAAAGCAGTTACATCTTCAGGAATTTCTATATCTATCTCCCATAGTTCTTTGATTTTTTCAATAGCTTCTATCATTTTTATAATTGCATTGTTTCCGCTTATTGGAGAAAGACTTCCATGCCCTGGCTCACCGAATACAGTCAACTTAAACCAATAAGAACCTTTTTGCCCAATTGTCGGATTGTACCTTGAGGATGGTTCCGATATCAAACAGCCATCACCGTCAATAATTTTGTTTTCTAATAACCATGGTACACCATATTCTCCACCTGTTTCTTCATCTGGAACTATAGCTAAAGACAATTTTCCTGGCAAATCTATATTCAATTTCTTTAAAAGAGTAAAAGTGTAAATCATACCTCCTAGGCCTGCTTTCATATCACTTGCTCCTCTTCCTTGTAACCATCCTTCAACGACTTCTCCAGAATTAGGAGGGAAATCCCACTTAGATAGATTGCCACTAGGCACAACATCTGAATGACCACAAAATATTAAATGTTTTCCCTCATCTTCTTTACCAATTGATGACATCAAATTATACATTTTATCTGCAGACTCATGCCACTTTGTTTTTGCATCTACTTTCTTTAAGTATTCATCAATAAAAGTAGTTATTTCAGTGGAGTCTCCAGGTGGGTTTTCACTAGGTACTTTAATCAACCGGCTACAAAGATCTATTAAATCTTCTTTATTATTTTCTATTTCATTGATTAACATTTTTTTTAACTCTTGTTTGTTCACCACATTATTCACTCACTTTCTTCATAGTTTGTAGGTGGGTCATTTTTCCATAAAATTTCTCAAGTTTAGCAAATTCATCAACATCGTAAAAACTACACTTTTCATTTCCAAACAATTTTGCAACTTCTATGCAATACCGAACTGCTTGTTCTATATCTAAAGGATGGGTAGCCCCAGTACTTGAACCCGCGACAGCCGTTTCAGTTGTTATTGCTACTCCTACAACAGGCTTATCGGTTGCAACTGAAGGTTGTAAAATGCTATTTATATGATCTATACCATTACCGTATGGAGTAATGTCTTGAGTTGTTATAGGTAAAGTGACTGGATGCTTTCCTGTCACTTGAGTGTATATGTATAGCAAATCTTTACTCACTTTTAAAATATACCCCTCTTTTACCGTTGGAGTAATGGCAAAACCTCGATAATTAACTATTTCATTACCCTTAGTTGTATCAATAGATAAAACAGCATCCATTTCTGAGTGGATTTCATGAGTATTCATTGTAGAAATATTTACAGGTGAATCCATAAAAGGAACAGGTTCATGTGGCTGAGTAGGCGCATTAGGACAAATGTGTGTAGAAACAATAATATCGCCTTCTAGCTGGTCTCCTTTATTAGCCATTGCCAATATCTTAGCAGAAGCAGAAACAGCACATAATGCTCCATCACCGTCAGACACAAACCCTTGCTGCTCAGGTCTCGCTCCAATCCCCCCTAACCTACCTATAATGCCTAAGGTTGGAGAACTTCCTCCTTTAATCTTCCCATTTTTTCCTGGAATCTTAATATTAACAAAGTCAGTATTCCCACCATTTTCACTAATAGTTTTAATTTGACACTCCACCATACCATCAATATTTTTTAAATATTCTTTTATATCTTTTCCTGATACCGTAGGACTATCCATAATATCCAAAAGATTTATAACATGTGGTAATGACATTTTAGTACCTCCATTTAGTAATTTTAAATTTTAAAAATAATATCATTTATATACTAAGTTATTGTCCTCTTTTTTTATTTGTTCTATATGATGACAAGCAGCAATATGTCCTTCTAACATTTTTTCTGTAGTCCTCAATACAGGTTCTTTTTTCTTACATACTTCTGTTGCGAAAGGGCATCTTGTATGAAATCTACAACCTGTTGGTGGATTTAAAGGGCTGGGTATAGATCCTTGTAATTCAACGTTTTGTTTTTTTTCGAAAGGACTTTCTTTTGGTATTGATTCTAAAAGAGCTTGCGTGTAGGGATGAGAAGAATTTGAATAAATATCTTTATAACTTCCTACTTCTACAATCTTTCCTAAATACATAACCACTACTCGTTTGCACATATAACGTACAACATTCAAATCATGAGATATAAATATTAATGTTAAAGATAATCTGCTTTGCAACTCTTTCAGTAAATTTATAATCTGTGCTTGAACTGAGACATCTAAAGCTGATACTGGCTCATCACAAATAATCAATTCTGGATCTAAAACTAAAGCTCTAGCAATGTTTATACGTTGTCTTTGCCCTCCTGAAAACTCATGTGGGTGCCTATTTGCAAAGTTTTTATTCAAACCTACTATTTCTAGCATTTCTTTTGTTTTTTTCTTTCTAGACTCTTTATTACCTACATTATGAATCTTTAAAGGTTCTGATATCAGTTCTTCAACACTCATTCTTGGATCTAGGGACGCAAATGGATCTTGAAATATCATTTGAATAGACTTTCTTTTTTTTCTCAACTCTCTAGTCTTCATATCAGTAAAATCCTCATTATTAAAGCTTACTTTACCTTTTGTTGGCTTTATTAGCTGATTTATTAAGCGTGCAACGGTCGATTTTCCACATCCAGACTCTCCTACTATACCTAATGTTTCTCCTGGGTAAACATTTAAGTCTATTCCATCTACTGCTTTAACACTTTTAGCTCCTTTCTCCCATGGTAAATCATTTTCAATTTCAAAATGTTTTTTTAAATCTTTAACTTCTAAAAGTGGTTTAATCAAGAAATTCACCCGCCTTTCTCTTTAAACGTTGATTAGGCTTTTGAAAATGACAAGCAACTTTATGTCCGTCAGCTACCTCTATCAAACCCGGATTTTTTTCTTGACAGATTTTTTGTGCGTAAGGACAACGCTCTACAAAAGGGCAACCTTTTAGTTCATAACTTAAATCAGGAGGAGAACCAGGTATAGTTGCTAGTTGTTTATCATGTTCTTGAAAGGATGTTAATTGCGAATCCAATAACCCCCAAGTATATGGGTGTAATGGATTTTCATATAATTCTTGAGCACTTGTATATTCTACTGCCTTACCCGCATACATTACTAACACTTTATCGCACGCTTCCCAAACTACACCTAAATCATGGGTTATCAAAATAATGGACATGTTTAATTTCTTTTGTAAGTCTTTCAGTATTTTGAGTATTTGATTTTGAATAGTGACATCCAAAGCTGTAGTGGGTTCATCTGCTATTAAAAGACTCGGATCACAGGACAAGGCAATTGCAATCATAACACGCTGAAGCATCCCCCCGGAAAATTCATGTGGATACATATTTATTCTTTTTTCTGGGGAAGGTATACCTACAAGCTCTAAAATATTAATTGCTTTTAATTTTGCTTCTTTCTTTGATAAATTTTGATGAGCTCTAATCCCCTCAGTTATCTGATCACCTATTTTTAACACTGGATTCAAACTAGAGGAAGGTTCTTGAAAAATCATTGATATTTCATTTCCTCGTATTTTTCTTAATTCTTTATTTGACATCTTCACAAGATCTTTATTATTAAATAATATTTGACCACTAGTTATTTTTCCGGGAGGACTAGGTATTAATCGAAGAATAGAAGTTGAAGTTACACTTTTACCTGATCCAGATTCTCCTACTATCCCTAAACACTCATTTTTATCTACTTCAAAATCTACATTGTTTACTGCGTTTGTTGTTATAGATCCTACTTTGAATTCTACACTAAGATTTTTTACTTCTAATAATTTAGTAGTCATTTAATTCTCCCTTTTATCATAACTTCATTTTAGGATCAAGTGCGTCTCTTAATCCATCCCCAAATATATTAATGCTAATTACTGTAGTTAATATTGCCAAACCTGAAAAGGTTGCTAAACTTGCGTTTAAGACTAAATGATCCTTCCCCTGTTGCAACATACTTCCCCAAGAGGCAGTAGGAGGTTGGATTCCTAATCCTAAAAAACTTAAAGAAGCTTCAGAAATAATTGCTCCTGCCACACCCATAGTTGCATAAACAATTAAGGGAGCTACACTGTTGGGCAAAATATGTCTGAACAAAACTCTCCCATGCTTAGCACCCAATGAACGAGTCACTTCAATATAAGGAGTTTCTTTAACCGCCAAAACTTGTCCTCTAAAAAACCTTGCGAATTGCGGAACAAGAGCTACGCCAATAGCTAAGATTACATTAAATAAACCTTGCCCTAAAATTGACATAAGAGCAATCGCTAACAAAATATCAGGGAAAGCCATCATTCCATCCATAAATCTCATGATAATTGTATCTACCATGTTTCCAAAATAACCTGATATCAGACCTAGTAAAGACCCAATAATAGCTCCAAGAAGGACGGCCGCTAAACCAACCAATAAAGACACTCTCGCGCCATAAATTATACGACTAAATATGTCTCGTCCAAATTCATCTGTCCCTAGAAGATGTTTAGATTCTCCAATTTGTAAAAAACTATTCCCAGTGTCCATACTATATGGGTCATGTGTGGCTATAAAGGGAGCAAAAACAGCAGTTAAAGTAAGTAAAATAAGAAAACATAAACCTAGAGCAGATAAACGGTTACGCAATAATTTACGTAAGAAAGATTGTTCTTTTTTGGCTCTTTTATATAATTCATTTTTAGATTCAACAGTTTCAGGTGTCTTCATTTAGCTACCTCCTTCATTAGAGCCAAGTTTAATTTTTGGGTTTACTGCTTTATATAAAACATCTACTAATAAATTTATTAAAATAAAAATTAAAGCTATAAAAATAATTGTATAATTAACAACAATAAAATCTCTTTTTTCAATTGCGTCTACGATTAATAAACCTATGCCAGGCCAACTAAAAATTGTTTCTGTTAAAACAGCACCACTTAACAAAAGCGCGAATTGTAAGCCCATCACAGTAATCAATGGGTTCAAAGCATTTTTTAAAGCATGTTTATAAATAACAACTCTTTCTTTTAAACCTTTAGAACGAGCAGTCTTTATATATTCTTGAGATATTGTTTCCAACATGCTTGAGCGCATTACTCTTGCGAATTGCGAAGTGGGGATAGTTGCTAAAGTGATACTAGGTAAAATTAGATGTTTTAAAAAATTCCCAAAACCATCGCTCAACACTCCCATTCCGGATGCTGGAAATAACCCTAAATCCACACTAAACAAAAGAACTAACATAACACCTAACCAAAATATAGGCATTGAAACACCGACAAGAGACAAAGTAGTAACTAAATAATCAATAATTGTATTTTGTTTTCTTGCGGCCAAAATACCTAAAAAAACTCCTACAACTATGGCAATTATTAATGCAGTTACAGCTAAAATAATTGTATTAGGAAAACGTTCTAAAATTAAATTTAAAACAGGTTGATTGTATGCTAGTGAATTACCAAAATCAAATGTAACTAAATCTTTTAAATAATTAAAAAATTGAACTAACAAAGGGTCGTTCAACCCTAATTTTTCAGTATATGCAGCAACATCTTCTGCACTAGCCTGCGGCCCAAGTAAAGCAGCTGCGGGGTTGCCAGGCAACATTCGAGTAATAATGAATACAATAACAGCTACAATAAAAAGTGTAGGTATTGTTTGTAAAATCCTTTTAAATAAAAAATTTTTCAAAAAAATCTCCCCTCAGTAAATTATAACTTCGTATACTAACTAATTTGTTACTTAAAACAAGCTAGCAACATTTTGGAATAATATCTCTCTACTTAATACTATTTTTTTATTTGATACATTTTTGGCTACTTTCTTCATTTGTTTAGTATATCCTATGCAATCTAATAAGATTATTTCTCCCTCGTTATTATTTAACTTTCTTACTGCTTCAACTAATTTTTGTTCACTATAGTTATAAGGTGAACAAAATTCAGAATATGTTATAATACCTTCTGAATTCCATTTTCTTTGGTTGCTTTCAATTTGATTTTGTTTAGGAACAATAATATTTAGCTTAGGTTCTTTTCGAATTAAACCATTTATTACTTTACTTATTAAATAGTCAGGATATATAACCAAAATTTTTGAACTAAATAATTCAAAAGATCCTGTACACGCTAATATAATAAGGTCTATTTCTTGTTGGTTAAGTTCATCGACAATCTTTTGAAGATGAGGGGTTATTTTTTCTTTTGACATTTCAACGGATTCACCATTTTTTAGTTTTGAAACAAGTATTGTATGACCTTTTTCTGGCTTTATACACTCAAAATCAATTTCAGTAAAATCGTCTAACAAGCCTCGCTCCTCAACCTTTACATTCACAGGGAATAAATGTTGTACATAAGGGATTAAATCAACTCTAGGCGACTCCCCTATAGTTACTACCATTATTTTTTTAATGCTTACCACCCCTTGGGATTAAAAGAGGACCATTACAAACTATGACCCTCTTTTAAATATTTAATCTTCTAACTCTATATTCGTTCCATCAGGACTAACAACATATAAAGATTGATCAGCATTAAGATTAAACCCTTTAACTTTTGAGTTAACACCGAATGCTATTTCTTCATAATCAAATTCAATTGAACCATAATCATTCATTATTTCTTCAGCAGCTTCTTTATAAATTTCAGAACGTTTATCTTGATCTGTAGTTTTCAATTTAGCTTCATTTAACAAGTCATCTACTTCATCATTCTCATAACCCTTTCCATTTCCATTAGAACCATGCTGATTTGAATGAAAGCGAGTGTTCAAAAAGAAATAGGGGTCCGGATACCAGGACCAACCTCCTATATTCATCGGAGCTTCATTTGATGCTACTACATCTGTAAGTGTCCCCCATTCAGAAATCTCTATATTAATATCTATATTTAAATTTTCCTTCATTTGTTGTTGAAAAATTTCAGCATAACGTGCTCGCGATTCCAAAACATATAAATCTGTTTCAAATCCTCCTGCATACTCTGTCTCATCCAATATCTCTTTGGCTTCTTCTGGGTCATATTCAACGTCTACATCTTCTAAAGAGTCGTCATACCCCCATGAACTTTCCGGAATTGGTCCGTGCCCGACTACTCCTCCACCATATTGGTAAATACCATCTACTATGGCTTCCTTATCAGTAGCTTTTGTAATCGCTTCTCTTACTTTAGAATTTGAAGTAGGACCCTCCTGGTAATTCATATCTAAGTAGTTTAATTGCAGTCCAGGCGTAGTCAATAATTCTAAGTCCTTGTCTTCTTCAATTATTTTTCTGTTTTCCCCAGTAATATCTGTCGCAATATCTATGTCTCCTGAACGTAAACTATTTCCCATCATAGAATCATCAGTAATAAATTTGAAAACTACCCCTTCTAAATTAGGCTCTTCACCCCAATAATCTTCATTTTTAGTTAAGTCTACCTGTTGGTCTGTTTTCCAATCATCTAAAATAAACGGCCCAGTACCAATTACATGTGATCCGAACTCATCTCCCCAGCCCTCTACTTCTTCTTTTGGAACTATCATATTACCTGAATCTGTAAGCATAGCTAATAAAGCAGAATTTGGTTCCTCTAAATTAACTTTTACTTCATAATCATCTAAAACTTCCACATCTTCTACTCCTGTTAATCTATCTTCAGCTGATTCTTCGGCTGACCGTTCTAAGCTAAACTTAACGTCCTCCGCATCCATTTTTTCGCCATCTTGGTATTCTCCTGGTTGAAAATGCACATCATCTCTTAATTCAAATGTATAAGATTTATTGTCATCAGAAACTTCCCAATCTGTTGCTAAAGATGGTACAAAATCTTCTAAGTCTTGATCATATTCTAATAAAGTGTCTCCTACAGACCTCATTATTTGTGACTCATAAACTCCTGTGTATAATATGGGATCTAGAGTCTCGGCATTAGAGGAAAGCCCCACATTTAAAACATCGTCGTTATTTGAAGAGCTATCATTAGAGGTTGCGTTGTCTGTCGAATTATCAACTGCACATGCAGTTAATAGTAATAAAGCGATTACAAAAAAAACGTGTTTTGTTTTCCTCATTATTTTTCCCCTTTAATTAAATTTTTATTTTACTTATGGCATATGTAATAATTTTTAAACTTTTCTGGTTTTTGAAATAATAACAACTCCTTTTCATAATTTTCAAATAGTGAAACCGTTATTCAAATAATGAATATTTATGTTAGGTTAGCATAAATAATGATTTATGTAAACTGAATTATCTGAAATATAAAAACAATTTAAATATTTTCGAGAATATTATTCCAATAAATTAACCAAGTTTTAAGTTATTATTTTTTTAAGGTTCTGAATTCCTCAATACTTGACTCAAAACTATGTTTCTAAAATTACTCTTTATAAAATAATAAAAGTAAAAAGTACAATCAAATATATTTACAGTTATGCAAGAGTTAGTATAAAAGAACATGGTTTATCTTATACAAACCGATTTCATTTGTTCATATAATTACAACAAAATATTAATCAAGAAAATGACAGATGGAAAATCTGACTTACCTAAATTAGAGAAATTAAGAGACAAACTTTGTCCGGAAGGTATTGTTGTAGCAGAAAACCATTCTAAACTGGGCCGAATACAAAAGATTTAATTGTTGAGCGAACCAAAGGCGATATTCAAAATGCACGTGTAAGAGGTAATAAAGGAAGCAAACTAAGTATTAAGTAGAAGGGTGCAGATAAATTTACAAAACTTTATGAGAAAACATATAGTTTCTCCATAGTTGAAGGTAATATTAAGAATTAGCATGACAATATTATATCGATATTTGGAGAAAACAGAAAAACAAAATAATTAGTAATAATAATTTAAATATTATTACTAATTATTTAAACATAAATGTATACATAAAAGTTTATAATAAATTTTCGTTGTCACCTGTTTTTTGAATGTTGTCTATACTAATAAGTAAAACAGCTTTATTCTATATTTATCTAAATATACAGATTATAAGTTTTCCTAAATTAAATACAAAATGAGTAAAATAATTAAGTTCTGAATTTGTTTAAAAAAGAATTTAGTTATGCAAAACTAAATAAGCTTCTTGATTATAATATTCATGGTTTTATTTATTAAATTATATTCTCGCCTAAATAAATTTAATGATAATTTATACACTCAACATGAAAAAAATGTCATAAGTAAACTGACCCTTAAATGTTTAAGCATATGTATACATATGCTTAAACATTTATTTTTTTTAACAGTAGCATATAAATAAATTATGGTTTTAGTTATCAAATTCATCCAATTCCTCTAAGCCTTTTTCTATAACATAATTTATAAATTCTGTTTTAAAACCAGTATTGTTAATTTGTTCTGACTTTTCATCTAATTTATTTAATAGTTCATTTTTGACTAAAAACGTTCGTCTAGTATGTGTATCTTCCATCTTCTCTTTCTTTTTCACTATTTTAGATAGCTGATTAGAAGATTCTTTTTTATCTTCTACTGGATCAACTATAGCAGCTGTAGGGTTAACTTTTTTCTTTTTAAAGTTATTTAAAAAATCTTCCATATTATCATCTGTCATTACTACCACTCTTTTCTTGTATTCTTTGTAAAATTTCTTTATATAAATCCTGATATTGAGACAAAGCATCATCTAATTCTTTATTTCGTTCAAAGCCTTGTAAAGGTAAACGACCAGTTGTCGCCTTTCTATTTATAATAGTATCAAACACCAAGCCTGGATAATCTTGTTCTATTACTTTATTAAAAAAATGAGCGTCTTTCCTTCTGTTATCACTCAATGTTCGAGAAATACCTAAATTCTTTAAATCTTTCTTTACTGTAGACTTTATCAAATCGACTGTGTCCATAAAATTACCTATAGCAGAGTAACAAAACTTGGAACATTCATATAGAATGATAACAAAATCACTTGCAGCTAAAGCATTTGTTGTCTGTTCAGACAAAGCTGGAGGAGTATCTATAAAAATGTAATCGTAGTCATCTTTTACTTCTTCTAACATTAAATATAATTGTTTAACAGCAGACCCTTTATAATTTATTTTCTCTTCCACACTAGGCATTTGCTTCGTATACAACCATTTTGGATACGAGGCTAATAAATTGTTTGCTGGTAATATGTCCAAATTTTCATTAACATTTTGTATAAAATCTTTTGGACTCTTATATTTTCTAAACGCAATAGCCTCAAATACAGATTTATTAATGAAATTATTCGCTGGTTCATTTGTTAATAGTTCAGTTAAATTACCTTGTGAGTCAAAATCTAAAGCAAGCACCTTTTGCTGATCGTTAGAAAATAAGTATGACATTATTCCTGTAGTTGTCGTTTTAGATACCCCTCCTTTTTGTAAGCCAAATGTAATTATTTTCGCCATATATAACACCTCTTTTATATAAATTATTATACACTAAATTCTTATTATTATTAAGTAATATTTTTAAAATCCTTATACGGAAACGTTTATGTTTACATATTTATTAAAAATATCGTTAAATTATTTTTTAATAAACCTTTCTATATTCTCAAGCATAATAAGAGTTCAAAATTAAGTTTTGGTTATGTTATATTCATTTAATGTATTCAGAGCGCATACATTTCTATTATCCATTATGAAATTTAAGTCTTGTTATTAATAAATGAATTTTTCCTTTTATTAATAACATTATATATTTAAGCAATAGTTTTTGTTTAAGTTTAAGTTTAAGTTTACATAAATTTAAACAAGCTCATAGTTGTTTATGGGCTTGTTTTTGTAGAACTATGTTTTGCCAATAAATTTTTTAATTCTTGCATCTCATCATTGTCTAAATCAGGAGCAGAGGGAGAATCTTCATTTTTATGTGTTTTTTCGAACCAGGACGGGATTACTTCTGAAGTATTAAAATGATTACTTAATTCATTTTCTATGATGCTGGGGTTTCCCGCTTTATTATATATTTTTTCTTTCTCTTTTAAAATATGTAATAAAAAGCCAATATGATTCTTTGTAGCGTATTTATTCGTATATTCAATTAAAGCTAATATTTCTTGCTCTTTTTTATCTTCATCATATATATTCATGGCAATACTATTTATTGTTCCAAATAACTCTACATCTATTGTAAAGTTTCCTGCTTTATTATTTAACTTTTTTAAAAAATCTTCTTGTAACTCAGTTATATTATTTTTATTTTCAATATTCAACTCAGCACTATTTTGCTTTTTCTTAATTTTAAATATAAGCTCTACCACTTGTCTTCCTTTTTTCACTTCTTCGAGTTCAATATTTAAATCTGTTTCTTCGTTTAACTCTTTCATAGATGGCCTGATAACTCTATTTTTTAAATTACCATAAACCTCATAAGACTTTTGTGTAATTCCTAGAAGACTTTTTAAATGATCTAAAGAAACTCGCCACTTCCCCGTGCGCTCCCATTTTTTAAAAAACTCGTAAAACCTTATTGAGTAATAACTGCCCAAAGACATAATATTATTTAAACGATAAGAGGTGAATGTTCTTTTAAGCTGTAATAAATATGGCTTTAATTTCGGTTCAAAAGAAAACTGGATAATTCCTTTTCCAGCTAAATATTCGACATGTGTTGCCCAATGAGTGATCAAATAGCCCCCATCAGCTTTAGGAATCTCGATTGTTCTTTCCATTAGTTTTTTTATAATTTTTTTTATTTGTGTATAATGTTCTCGACCTTTCAAATTAACTAATTTATGAAACTCTTTGATGGGCAAAGAATATATTTTAAAATCCTCATCTTCCGGTTGAATCATACTAACAAAAGTGAGAACTATTTTTTGTTCTCGTAATGAAAGTGCCTGCGTATGTTTGGCTTCAATTAAACTGTTTGACTGAGTTACTAAATTATTAGTTAATAACAATACATCTTCTCCTCTAATTTCCCTTATTAAACGTAGAATACCATTCTTTTACATTTAAAGTAAAGTTAAGTATTACAATAAGAATTTAAAGTAATAGTTAAACGAATCAAATTTGTAATAGTATTATTAATTTGAAAAGGGGGATACTAAAGAATTTTACTTTATATTTATAACTTGACTTCATTTTATATATTAATTCCATAAAAATAAGAGCTTAGTAATCAATGAATCAAATTTGTAATAGTTAAAGAATCGAATATGTAATAGCTTGAATCAAAAGTGTAATAATTCATGAATCAAATTTGTAATAATGAATCAAAAATGTAATGGTTCTTGAATCAAAAGTGTAATAGCTTGAATCAAAAGTGTAATAGCTTGAATCAAAAGTGTAATAGCTTGAATCAAAAGTGTAATAGTTAATCTGAAATATGACTGTCAAATCAACACATACAAACCTCCGAAAACAATAAAAGATGTTAAACATTAAAACAATTAATGTAACAACAAGGAATGAATCGTTGTTGTTATTTTAAAAATATAATACATCTAAAATAAAAACTTCTTCTTCTAATTTTTAAAGAAAAATTATAGATGGTTAACAACAAATAATATAATCTCTTTCTAAATTTCATCAGGAAAGAGATCCGATATTTTCACCTCCAGTTCATTCTGGATTGTTATTAAATTTAATACAGTGATATTCCTTTCCCCACGCTCGATGCTGCCAATATAAGTTCGATGTAATCCACATTCAAAGGCTAATTCTTCCTGTGACCATCCTTTTTGCTTTCTATATTTTCTTATATTTCGACCAATATTCTGAAGTATTTTATTATTAGTAGTCATCATACGATTATTCTGCTAAAATGATGACTATAAGTCGAC
>Ga0079226_10000682_pt1 | contig 24602 bp, 24 predicted proteins | sample Poulit2014_FD_76345 | JGI IMG/M metagenome (GOLD analysis project Ga0079226, IMG submission 76345) | Agricultural soil microbial communities from Georgia to study Nitrogen management - Poultry litter 2014 | ecosystem: Environmental > Terrestrial > Soil > Agricultural land | place: USA: Georgia...
AGATTGGCACCTATGTCGATCAGATCCATCGTGAAGAAACTCCTTGGCAAGCATTTGCAGGGCGGCTGGTTTTGGTAAACTCGCAGGCTTGCTGCAAGTCAGGGAGAAGCATGGGCAAGTCTATTCAATTGTTGCTGGTCGCCGCGAGCCTGCTCGCCATGAGCGCGAATGCGGTTGCCGCGACCCGTTATATCAGCGATGAGTTATCCATCAACATGCGGCGCGGGCCAAGTACCAGCTACTCGATTTCGAAGCTGCTGGATGCGGGTGCCCGCGTGCAAACCTTGAGTGAAGCCAATGGCTGGACCCAGGTGCGCACGGAGCAGGGCCTGGAAGGCTATGTGCTGACCCGGTTCCTGTCGAATGAACCGGCGGCACGCACGCGCATTGCCGAGATGGAGGCGGAAACCGCCAAACTCAAGGAAGAGAACGTCGCCCTGCGCGAGGAGTTGTCGCAGGAACAAAGCGGTACCGAGAAACTGGGCAAGCTGCGCAGCGAGCTGATTGCAGAAAACCAGGCGCTCAAGGATGAACTCGAGGAAATCAGGCGCGTCTCGGCCAATGCCATCAGCCTCAATCAGCAGAACAGGGAGTTTCGCGAACAGCTGCTGGATGCGGAAAGCGAGGTCGAGCGCCTGCGCTCGGAAAACAAGTCGTTGCAAAGTCGGCGCGAAGGGATGAAAATTGGCGCCCTGATTCTCATCGGCGGGGTGATTCTCGGCTTCGTGCTGCCGCTGTTTCGGCGGCGCCGCAAGAGCAGCTGGGATTCGCTCTGAAGCTGCGGCCCCGCAGCCGCTGTCATTGCTAGCCGAAACGGTGCTGCATGCCCCATGATTTGACGCTGCTGCTGGTCATGATCGTTGGCCTGGGCGTGTTTTCCCAGTGGATTGCCTGGCGCCTGCATCTGCCTGCGATCGTCCTGTTCCTGCTGTGCGGGGTGATCGTGGGCCCGATCCTGGGCTGGATCCGGCCGACCGCCGACATCGGTCCGGTGCTCGATCCGCTGGTCAGCCTGGCGGTCGCCCTGATCCTGTTCGAGGGCGGCATGCGCCTGCACTGGCACGAATTGCGCCAAGCAGCGCATGGCGTCGGCCGCCTGGTGACGCTGGGCGCGCTTTTGACCTGGTGCTTCATCACTCTGGCCGCGCATTACATCGGCGCGCTCAGTTGGCCGGTGTCGATCACGCTCGGTGCCATCCTCATCGTGACCGGCCCGACCGTGATCCTGCCCATGCTGCGCCAGGCGTCGCTGAATCAGCGCACGGCGTCGTATCTCAAGTGGGAAGGCATCGTCAACGATCCGATCGGCGCCCTGCTGGCGGTGGTCGTCTTTCAGTATTTCGTCATCAGCAGCATGGGCGGACACGGCACTCATGTGTTCATCCACCTCGGTTGGGCGGTGGTCACGGCCATGCTGCTGGGCGGCTTGGTGCCGCTCATGCTCGCCTGGGCCTTCAATCGCGCCTGGGTGCCGGAGTTCCTCATGGCGCCGGTAACCCTGGCCTGCGTCATGGTGATTTACGTAACCGCCAACGCCATCCTGTCCGAGGCCGGCCTGCTGGCGGTCACGGTCATGGGCATGGTCATGGGTAACATCCGCATGGCTGGCATGAACGAGCTGCGCCGGTTCAAGGAATACGTCAGCGTCATCATGGTGTCGACGGTGTTCGTGGTGCTCACCGCCGACCTGGATCCCGGTGTGCTGCAGTATCTGGACTGGCATGCTGCCGGTCTGGTGCTGGCCATCATCTTTCTGGTGCGCCCGGCCGTCGTGCTGCTGGCGACGCTGTTCGCCGGCATGGACTGGCGCGATCGGCTGCTGGTGGCGTGGATTGCGCCGCGCGGCGTGGTTGCTTCCGCCATGGCCGGAGTGTTCGGCTCGCGCATGATGCAGGCCGGCTACAGCGACGCCAATCTGCTGCTGCCGCTGATTTTTTCCGTTGTTTTTGCGACCGTGATCCTGCACAGTTTCTCCATCGGCCGCCTGTCGCGCTGGTTGAAGCTGTCGGCCAAGCCGCATGGTGCGCTGATTGTTGGCGCCTCGCCCTGGACTACTGAGCTGGCGCGCGCACTGACCAATGAACTTGATGTGCAGGTGCTGCTGGTCGACTCCAGCTGGCATCGGCTGCGCACGGCGCGCCTGGCTGGAGTGCGGGTGCTGTACGGTGAGGTGTTGTCCGAGCGCGTGCAGCAATCCATCGAGCTGAACGAAATCGCCTGCCTGCTCGCCGCCACCAGCAACGACGCCTATAATGCGCTGGTATGCTCGCATTTTGTCAGCACCCTGGGCCATGACCGCGTGTTTCAGCTACCCATGTATGCGCCCGACGAAGACAACAGCGCGCAGGTCGTGGCCCGGCCCTTGCGCGGGCGCCAGGCATTTGCTGAAAATGCCCAGTACGAAGAGCTGTGGCGGCGCCATTATCAGCGCTGGCAGTTCCACAAGACGCGGCTCACGGAAAACTACACGCGCGAGGACTTCCTCAACGATTTGCCGGCGGACGCCATGATCATCGCATCTCTGAACGCGCAGGGCGCGCTGCTGTTCCGCTCAGTGAAGAAAGCCACTCGGCTTGCAGCCGGTGATACCGTGATCTACTACGCGCCGCGGAAGAATGGCAAGAGCGGCGGCAGGCAGCCGTCCGAGCCCGTTGCCGCGGCCGGCGAAAAAACAGGTTTTGCGCGCATCGAAGAGGAGGCCAAACGTGCTTGAATGGCCACAGGAAAACAGGACACGAGGGGTGATCGATGGCCCCGGTCACCAGCTGGAAGTTGCCATCAGTCTGCCAGAGGGCCAGACTCGAGGCATGGCGCTGGTGTGCCACCCGCATCCGCAGCATGGTGGCACCATGGATAACAAGGTGGTGACCATGCTGGCCCGCGCCGCCAACGAAATGGCCCTGGCCGCGGTGCGCTTCAATTTTCGTGGCGTGGGCAAGAGTGGCGGCGATTATGACGGTGGCCGCGGCGAACTTGAGGATGCGCCTGCCGTGGGTCATTGGGCGCAACAGGCCGGCGACCTGCCACTGACGCTGCTGGCCGGATTTTCATTCGGCTCTGCCGTGGCCCTGCACATGGCTGCCAGCGCGCCGCCACCGATCCTGATCACGGTGGGTTTTCCGGCGGAGTATTTCGACGGTGCCATTCCGCGACCGCAATCGCGCTGGCTGGCCCTGTTCGGCAGCGACGACGACGTGATCGACGTGGATCAGGCCATTCGCCGTGTGGGCGCACTGACGCCGCCGCCCGAAGTGCTGGTCATGCCCGGAGCCGGCCATTTTCTGCACGGGCGCCTGACCGAATTGCGCCGCCACGTGCGCGACTTCCTGGACCGGGCGTGATGGCACTGCTCGACCGCTTGAAACAGGCGCTGGGTGAATCCCGGGGTGCGCCTGCCGACCCTGAACAGGCGCGGCGCATTGCCGCCGCCGTCCTGCTGCTGGCGATGGCGCATGCGGACACAAAAAAATCTCAGGCCGAATACAGCACCATGCGTGCGCAATTGCAGACGCAGTTTGGGCTGAGCGAGCAGGAAACCGATGAACTGATTGCAACCGCGAGTGATCAAGCACGCGAATCCGTGTCCCTGTATCCCTATCTCAAAGCGCTGAACGACGGCATGCCCATGGAGGAAAAGCGCCAGGTGCTGGCAATGCTGTGGCACGTCGCCTATGCGGACCGCCACCTCGATCCGCATGAAGAGTACTTGATGCGCGAGCTGGCTGATCTACTGCACCTGCCGCATCGGGAGTTCATCCGCACCAAGCTGGCAGTGCTGGGAGAGTCGTAATCGAATCTCCAGCGGACATGCCCGCGGCCAGGCTCATGGCTGCTGATACAGCGTCTCTGTAAAGCGTAAAAGGATGGTGCGTTCGCTGTCTGCCGGCTTGATCCGCAGCTCGAAGGTCAGCGTCTGCTCCTTCTCGGCGAGCTTGAACTCGGCCAGGCTGATCGCGGTGTCGCCGTCATCAACTTGGCGGAAGTCCAGTTCCTGGCGCTGTTCCAACAATGTCTTGGCCTGGCCACTGACCTGAGCCGGCAGTGCCTGCAATGGCTCATTCTTGCTCGGGCGCTGCAATGTGACAGAGATGATGGCGCGTTCGCCACTGCGCTTGAAACCATATCTGTCCGCCACCGCGGCAGGCAGCAGCATGCTGTTGACGACGCTGTATTGCACTACATAGGCGCCGCTCTTGTAGGCCTCCGCGTGTGTGCTGAAGCTGGCCGCCGCGCACAGCAATGCCAGCAACGCCCAGATCAGCTGCCTTGTTAATCGTCGCGACGGATTTGATAAAGTGCGATCTCGCCCAGCAGGTTGGGCATGAGCATGGTGCCGATGCTGGTGCGATGGGCGTTGTTGACAACGTGGCGTCGGGTGATGCGAACCTGCTTTTCGCGGCATAGGGCTTCGAAGTCCCGCACAGTGCACAAGTGGATGTTCGGGGTACTGTACCACGGGTTCGGCAGCGATCGGGACATGGGCATGAGCCCCTGCAGGCCGAGGCTGACGCGTGGGCGCCAATGGCCGAAATTCGGGAACGTGACAATCGACTGGCGCCCGATGCGCAGCATCTCGTCGATCAACCAGTCTGGGCGCTGCACTTCCTGCAGAGCGGAGCTCATGATCACGAAATCGAAGCTGTCATCGCTGAACTGCGCCAGGCCATGATCCAGATCCAACTGCAGAGCATCCACGCCGCGTGCGACGCAGGCGACGATGTTGTCCGGGTCGATTTCCAGGCCATAGCCGCGCGCGCCATGGGTGGCCGCCAGATGCGCCAGCAGGGCGCCGTCGCCACAGCCCAGATCCAGCACCTTGGCGCCTTCCGGGATCCAGCTGGCGATCAAGGCCAGATCCGTGCGCAGGCCGGGTTGCTCGCTCATGCGTCAATCTCCTCGGCGACGTGGCTGAGATAAGCGCGCACCGTGTTGACATAGTGCGGCAGGGTCAGCAGGAAATCGTCGTGGCCAAGTTCGGAGGCGACTTCGGCATAGGCCACGCGCTTGCCGGCATCCACCAGCGCATCGACGATTTCACGCGAGCGCTCGGGCGCGAAGCGCCAGTCGGAGGTGAACGAAACCACCAGGAAGCGTGCTTCGACCGGGGCGAAGGCGGCCGCGAGATCACCGTCATGGGCGCTGGCCGGATCAAAATAATCCAGCACCTTGGTCATCAGCAAATAAGTGTTGGCATCAAAGCGGTTGACGAAGGACATGCCCTGGTAGCGCAAGTAGGATTCGACCTGAAACTCGACGTCGAAGCCGTAGTTGATCTTGCCTTGGCGCAGGTCGCGGCCGAACTTGGCGCGCATTGCCTCGTCCGACAAATAGGTGATGTGGGCGAGCATGCGCGCCAGCATCAGCCCACGGCGCGGCACGACTTCGTGCTCCAGATAGCGCCCGCCGTGGAACTCGGGATCGGTGATGATGGCCTGGCGCGCGATTTCGTTGAAGGCGATGTTCTGCGCCGACAGGCGCGGCGCGGTGGCGATGGCAATGGCGTGGCGGATGCGCTGGGGAAAATCAATCGCCCACTGCATGACCTGCATGCCGCCCAAGCTGCCGCCGACCACCGCCGCCCATTGCTCAATGCCGAGCCGCGCGCGCAGCACATCCTGCGAGCGCACCCAGTCCGCCACCGTGATGACCGGGAAATCAGGGCCGTAAGGGCGCCCGGTCTCAGGGTTTTCGCTGCCGGGCCCGGTGGAGCCACCATAGGCGGCGAGGTTGGCCGGACAGACCACGAAAAAGCGATTCGTGTCAATCATCTTGCCAGGGCCGATGCATTTGTTCCACCAGCCGGGCTTTTTGTCATCCGCGTGATGATAGCCGGCGGCATGATGGTTGCCGGACAGGGCATGGCAGATGAGCAGCGCATTGCTGCGATTCGCGTTCAGTTCGCCGTAGGTCTCGTAGCACAGCTCGTAGCGTGGCAGTTGCCGGCCGCAGTCCAGCGGCAGCGGCTCATCCACTGTCAGCGTTTGCGGCGTGACCAGGCCGATCGATGCTTTATTATCTTGTGCATTCATGAGTCAGCGCAGCAAGGGCGGTATTTGTCCCAGTAAAATCATGTTCACGACCTGCAGCGCGATCAAGATGACGATCGGCGACAGATCGAGCCCGCCGATCGACGGCAAGCGGCTGCGCACCGGGCGCAGCAAGGGTTCGTTAAGGTTCCATAAGATGGCCGTCGCCGGCGAAAACTGGCGCGGGGAAAACCACGATAGCAGGGCCTGCACCAGAATGGCGAAAAAGTAGAATTCGCAGAGCAGGGTCAAAGTCTTCAGCAGCGCCCACCACAACGGCAGCAGCGGCTGCGCGGCGACATGAGCGGAGGTCAGAAACAGCACGATCTCGATGTTGACGAAGCACAGCAGCACGGCGAACACCATGGCTGGCACATCGACATTGCGCCAGCGCGGCACACCCATGGCCAGCAAGCCGACCGGCCGTGCCGTCAGGCGCTGCACGAAGTGCGAGATTGGATTGTGAAACGTGGCAGCGTGCGTGAGTTGCAGCAATATCCGCACAATCACCACGATCACGTACAGTGCGAACAGCGTGTTGATAAGAAACAGCAGGGGACTGGTTGCGTTGCTAAACATGAATTGCGGTTGTGGAAGAAAAAGCGATGGCCGGGCAGCGAATGAAGTTGTGCCGGCGTCTGTTATTCTTTCTGCATGGCTTGCGCCAGGCTGTCGGCGCGCGCCGCAGCAGCCTGCATGGCCCGCTGCACGAGTTGTTGCAGATCGCCGTCGGCAAATGCATTCAGGGCCTGCTCGGTGGTGCCGCCGGGCGAGGTCACCTTGCGCCGCAAGGTGGCCGGATCATCACCGCTTTCCAGCGCCATGCGGGCGGCCCCGAATGCAGTCTGCAGCACCAGTGTGCGCGCCGTGTCCGCATCGAGCCCGAGCGCTTCGGCGCCGGCCTGCATCGCTTCCATGAAGGCGAAATAATAGGCCGGGCCACTGCCCGAGGTGGCGGTGACGGCATCCAGCAAGGGTTCCGCATCTACCCAGACCGTGGTGCTGGCGGTGGCGAGAATATCTTCTGCGATCTGCCTCTGCGCGCTGGCGACACTGGCATCGGCATACAGGCCGGTAGCGCCGGCACCGACCAGCGCCGGCGTATTCGGCATGCAGCGCACCAACGGCAGGTCGTGGCCCAGCCATTGGCGCAGGGCCGCCAGCGGCACGCCGGCGGCAATGGAGATGATCAGTGGCTTGTGCTCGCCAAGCCTGGCGCCCAGATCGCGCGCCACCGCTGCCATGATTTGCGGTTTCACCGCCAGCACCCAGGTGCCGGCTGCGCGCACGGCTGCATCGTCGGCATCCGCGTGCGCCTGCACCGGATACTGTTGCACCAGCGCCTGGCGCTGTTCTGCACTCGGATCGACGGCATGAATATGCGCGGGGTCGTGCCCCGCCTGGCACAGGCCGCTGATCAGGCTGGTCGCCATGTTGCCCGCGCCAATGAAGACGATATCCTTTCCGTGATTGCCAGTTGCAGACATGTAAGCACCCCAAAAAACCCTTGCATGATACGTCATCATGCGCCTGCCTGCCTATTTTATCCTGCCTTTGCTGCGCGTCGTGCTTACAGGGTAAGTCGCTTATGCTATTAAGTTATATTAACCTGTTTCAAAATTCTTTATTGTTCGCAGGAAAAGACAGGTACGGTATGCCGAAATGTTGCTGTTCAGGGTGTTCAAGCCATGGGAAATTGCTGCGATAGGGGTTTCCACAAGGAAGACGATCGGGCCAACGTTTTGTTCGTCAGCCAAGGTGTCAGTCGACGCGCCTTGCTGAAACGCATGGCCGGCGTGGCGGGTGTCGTCACGCTGCCCGGCCTGCCGGCGTACGCCAGGAACGACAAAGAGCACGTCAAGCTGGCGTTTTGCAGCCAGTTGCTGTGCGTGGTGCCGTACGAGGCCACCCGCGCGGCCGGATTCTTCGCCGACGAAGGGCTTGACGTGCAGCTGGTCTACACCCGCGGCGGCAGCGCCGCGCTGCAGGCGCTGAACGCCGGCAGTGTCGACTACGCCGCCACCTCGTTTGACGCGGCCCTCAATGCATTCGCCAATGGCGCCAACATCGCGCGTTTTGCAACCACCGGGCGGGTGCCGCTGTTCGCGCTCGCCAGCAGTCCGCAGACGGCCGCCAGCATCCGGAATATTGCCGATCTCGCGGGCAAGACGGTTGGCGTCGCCCAGCTCGGCAACTCCGACCACGCACTGACCCTGTACCTGCTCAAGCGCAACAACATCAATCCCGACAGCGTGCGCTTCGCCACGCTCGGCCCGAACCTGTACGACGCCCTGCGCCTGGGCCAGGTCGATGCCGGCATGGTGCAGGAGCCCGGCCTGACGCTGCTGCAGCAGGACGGCGCGCGCGTGATTGTCAACCTGATGCAAAGCGGTGATGCCGAGCAATATCTCGGCGGTCCGTACGAGTTCATGGGCGTGGCCGTGCGCCCGGACGAGATCGCACAGCGACGCGCCCAGATGCAGAAGATCGGCAGGGCGCTGGAAGCCGGCATGCACTACATGCAGCAGGCACCAGTGGCCGATCTGATCGACGCGTTGCCGCGCGAGCTCATCGCCGGCGGCAACATTGACGTGCTCGGCAGCGCCCTCGATCGCTACCGGGCCTCGCTGTATCCCGAGCGCGTGCAGATCGAGCGCGACGCCTGCGAGCGCGTAATGGAGGCGCATCTGCTCGCCGGCATCCAAGAGGAACCGGCGGATCTGGATGCACTGCTCAAGCAAGCGATATTGGGTGCCTGAATGTTGCAGATTTCACAATTGGCGCTGGCTTACGGCGATGCCGAGCCGGTGCTCGAAGACATTGACCTTGCGTTGACAGAGGGCGAATTCGTCAGCCTGGTGGGACCATCCGGCTGCGGCAAGAGCAGCCTGCTGCGCGCAGTCATGGCTCTGCAGGCGCCGAGCAGCGGCCGGGTCGAACTGGCTGTGTCTCGGCGCGCGGTCGGTTTCCTGTTTCAGGACGATGCACTGCTGCCCTGGCGCAGTGCCTGCGACAACATCGCGCTTGGGCTGCGCATTCACGGCGCCGGCAAGCGCGCGGCGCGAGCACAGGCGCATGAATGGCTGGAGCTGGTCGGCCTGGCGGGGCTCGGCAGCCGCTATCCGCGCGAGCTCTCCGGCGGCCAGCGCAAACGCGTCGCCATTGCCCAGGTGCTGGCGCTGCGCCCGCGCCTATTGTTGATGGATGAGCCGTTCTCGTCGCTGGATGCGATCGTGCGCCATTACCTGACCGCGGAGCTGCTGCAGTGGGTCGAGGGCGAGCACATGACCGTGCTTATGGTCACCCACGATCTGGAAGAGGCGGTGGCTCTGTCCGATCGCGTGCTGCTGCTTGGCAACGGTCCGCGCGCCCACATCAAGCAGGAGTTCGCGGTGCCGCTGGCGCGCCCGCGCGATTTGCTGCATGTGCGCCGCGAGCCGCAGTTCGCGCCGCTGAGCGCGCGCCTGTGGGATGCCCTGGCGCAGGAGGTTGATGTCCGGCACCGGCGCATCGCCCAGCCCGATGATGATGTGGACATGGCGGCATGAACACGCTCCCCCTGGGCTTGTATGCGCGCCGCCTGGCCACGCTGTTGGGTGTGCTCGGCTTGTGGCAGCTGAGCGCCGGGCCGCTTGGCTGGGTGGATCCGTTTTACCTGCCGCCGCCCGCGGCCATTGGCGCCACCCTGGTGCAGCTGTTCGCCGATGGCGGCATTTACAGCCATCTGGAGGCGACGTTCGGCGCCGCGCTCATGGGCCTTGCGCTGGGCCTGCTGGTGGGCGCGCTGTGCGGCTTCGTCGCCGCGCTGGTGCCGCTGCTGGCCGAGTTGCTGGAGCCGGTCATGGTGCTGCTCAACGCCATTCCGCGGGTGATTCTGGCGCCGCTGTTCATCATCTGGCTCGGCATCGGCATCGGTTCCAAGGTGGCGCTGTCATTCATCCTGGTCGTGGTGCTGACGTTTTTCTCGGTCTACAACGGCATTCGCGCCGTCGATGCGAGCCTGGTCGAGCGCGTGCGCACGCTCGGCGGCGGCACCTGGGTGCTGCTGCGCGAAGTATATGTTCCGTCGGTCGTGTCCTGGGTGATGAGCAACCTGCGGGTGTCGGTGGGCTTTGCCTTCACCGGCGCGGTGGTGGGCGAGTTCGTGGCCTCGACCCGCGGACTCGGCTACTTGTTGTCGTTCGCCCAGAGTACCTATAACGCCGCCCTCAGCCTGGCGCTGATCTTCCTGGTCGTGGTTGTGGTCATGCTGCTGTTCGCCGGCGCCGGCTGGCTGGAGCGGCGATTGTTGCGCTGGAAATACCGATGAGCTGCCGTGCGTGCGCAAAAGTCGAACCTTGGTCGGTGTTCGCCTGCCTCGAGCGCGGCCTGGCGCGGCGGCGCCTGCCGCCGCTGGCGCACGCCGGCCGGCGGGTGGCTGCGGCCGATGGCCAATGGGCTTGCTTCACGCTGGCCGTGGCGGACAACCGCTTGGCCGAGATCCGTTTCAACGCCAGCCCCTGCAGCACGCTGATTGCCTGCTGCGAAGCGCTGGCCGAGCTGAACCAGAGCGCCAGGCTGGATGTCACGCCGATCGTCGACACGGCAGTGCTGCTGGCGCGCCTGCCCGGCATACCCGCGAGCAAGCAGGAGCGGGCGGTGCTGGCCGTGGCCGCCTGGCGCGCCGCCCTGGCTGCAAGTACCACGATGCGGGCCGTCTGACTGGCGGCCCTGCACACAAGGAGAAGCAAATGAAAGTGGCTTATATTTTTGCCACCCAGAAACACACCGTGTCCTATGTCCTGGGGCGCATGATCCTGCCGCAGCTGGAGGAGGGCCGCCATGGCGCGACCGTGGTCGGCATGTTCTTCTTCGAGGACAACAACTACGTGCTGCTGCAGGGCAACCCCATTGGCGAGCGCCTGCAGCGCGTGGCCAGCACGAACAGCATCCTGCTCATGGGCTGCGACCAGTGCTGCTACGAACGCGACATCGCCGACCGGCTGCTGGACGGCGTGCCCATTGGCTGCTTTCCGGATCTGTACGGCGCGCTGGCGGATAACATGCCCGATCAGATCATTACCTTGTAAGGCAGGCTGCGACGGCCTGCATGGCTGTCGCTGCCATTTTTTCTGCGCCGTAGCAGGCGAGCACGACGCGCGGCGCGTGACCGCGAGGCGGTGAAAGTTCTATCATGGGCCTTTTCGCCAACCCTGTTTCATGCCATGAATGCCAGCCTCCAGCAAACCGCCGCCGCTGCAACCGCCCAGGCGGTGGATGTCGGCGATGCCGAATATCTGAAACGCATCAACACTGCGCGCGTCTATGATGTCGCCCTCGAAACGCCGCTCATGGAGGCGGCGCAGCTCGGCGCGCGCCTTGGCAACCGTGTGTTTCTCAAGCGTGAAGACATGCAGCCGGTGCATTCGTTCAAGCTGCGCGGCGCCTATAATCACATGGCCCGCCTGTCGCTGGAGGAGCGCCGCCGCGGCGTGATCTGCGCCTCCGCCGGCAATCATGCCCAAGGTGTGGCACTGGCCGGGCAGAAACTCGGCCTGCGCGCCGTGATTGTCATGCCGCGCACCACGCCGCCGATCAAGGTGCAGGCGGTGGCGGCCTATGGCGGCGAGATCGTGCTGCACGGCGACAGCTACGACGAGGCATCCGCGCACGCCGCCGAGCTGCAGGCGCGCGACGGGTTGGTTTATGTGCATCCCTATGACGACCCGGACGTGATTGCGGGCCAGGGCACCATCGGCATGGAAATCGTGCGCCAGCACCCGGACCCGATCCATGCCGTGTTCGTGTGCGTCGGCGGCGGCGGGCTCTTGGCCGGCATCGCCGCCTACATCAAGAGCGTGCGCCCGGAGATCCGCGTCATTGGCGTCGAGCCGGAGGACGCCGCCAGCATGACCGAGTCGCTGGCTGCCGGCGAGCGCGTCTCGCTGGCGGAGGTCGGCTTGTTTGCTGATGGCGTGGCGGTGCGCCAGCCGGGCGAAGAAAGCTTTCGCCTGGCGCAAAAGTATGTCGATACCATGATCACTGTGTCCATCGATGAAACCTGTGCCGCCATGCGCGACATTTACCAGGACACGCGCGCCTTGAGCGAGCCCGCCGGCGCGTTGGCGCTGGCCGGAGCCAAGAAATACGTGCAGCAGACCGGTATCGCCGGCGAGCATCTGGTGGCGATCCAGTCCGGGGCCAACGTCAATTTTGATCGCCTCGGCTATGTCGCCGATCGTGCTGAACTGGGCGAGCAGGGCGAGGCGCTGCTGGCGGTGACGATTCCCGAACGCCCCGGCAGTTTCCTGGCATTCTGCAATGCCATCGGCGGGCGCGTGGTCACCGAATTCAATTATCGCTATGCCGAAGCCAGCGCCGCGCACATCTTCGTGGGCATCAAGCTCAAGGAAGGGGTGGTCGAGCGCAACCGCATCATCTCCGATCTGCGCAGCGCCGACTACGAAGTGATCGATCTCAGCCGCAACGAAATGGCCAAGCTGCACGTGCGCCACATGGTCGGCGGGCGCGCGCCCAACGTCGACAACGAAATGCTGTTCCGCTTCGACTTTCCCGAGCGCCCCGGCGCGTTGCTGGATTTTCTCAACAGCATTGGCGATCGCTGGAACATCTCGCTGTTCCACTACCGCAATCACGGCCATGCCTACGGCCTGGTGCTGGCCGGGCTGCAGGTCGATCCCGAACAGCAGGCGGACTGCCGTGCATCGCTGGATGCGCTCGGCTACGACTACGTCGAGGAAACCGACAACCCGACTTACCGCCTGTTTCTGCGCGCCGGCTGAGCGCGTCCATGGCCACACCTCCGCAGAGCCTGTGCCTGCTGCGCCTGTCGGCGATTGGTGATTGCGCCAACGTTGTGCCCATCGTGCACACGTTGCAGGCGCACTGGCCGCAGACCCGGCTGGCCTGGGTCATCAACCGCGTGGAAGCCGCGCTGGTGGGCGATCTGCCCGGTGTGGATTTCTATGTCATGGACAAGCGCGCCGGGCGTGCCGGCTTGAAGGCCCTGCGCCGGCAGCTGCGCGGCGCGCGCTTCGACGTGCTGCTGCACATGCACGCCAGCTGGCGCGCCAATCGCGTGAGTCGCCTGATCCGGGCACCGCGGCGGCTGGGCTTCGATGCCCTGCGCACGCGCGATGGCCAGCGCTGGTTCGTCAACGAGCGCATCCAGCCGGCTGCCGGACGCCATGTCGTGGACGGCTTCTTCGCGTTTCTCGAGCAGCTGGGCCTGCGCGAGCGGGTGTATGACTGGCACGTGCCCATTGGCGCGGCCGATCGTGCGCATGCCGAGCAGCTGCTGGGCGCTGACGCCGCGCCGATTCTGTTCATCAGCCCCTGTTCCAGCCACGCGCGCCTGGCCTGGGCGCCGGAACGCTATGCCGCAGTGGCCGAACACGCGCGCCAGGCGCATGGGATGCGCCCGGTCCTTGTCGGCGGGCCGAGCGCGGTCGAACGCCGCATGGCGGCAAACATCAACGCGGCGCTGCCGGGTCCGGCGCTGGATCTGGTCGGGCAGACCAGCCTGAAGCAGCTATTGGCCTTGTTCGAGCGCGGGCGCATCCTGCTCGGCCCCGATTCCGGGCCGGGGCACATGGCCAATGCCGTCGGCCTGGATGTGATCGGCCTGCATGCCGCCACCGACAGCCGGCGCAGCGGATCGTATCTGAATCGCGCGCTGAGCGTGGATTATTTCGACCAGGCGGCGCGCCGGTACCGCAACGCCACGGCCGACACGCTGCCCTGGGGCACGCGCATCGAGAACATCGAGGGGATAATGCAGCTGATTCCGGTCGCGGCGGTCACGGCGCGGCTGGATCAGGTCCTGGCGGGTAATGGCATGGGAGCGGGCGCAGAGGCGACTGGTTCTTGACATGCATCAGCGCGCGCCTGCGCATGGCAGGAAAAGGCAGCTCCCGCCAGTGCCGGCAATCGTTTTTGACCTTGAGACGAATGCTCAGGTGGGGCAAACCACGCTGCGTTAGGCTTCCCGCTGCAGGGCGGGCCTGCTCACCGGCAACGCTTCATCACCCCTAGGTCGGTATTTAGGCTCAAGGGATAACTAAACGATCATCGCACACGGCAGGAGTGCCGAACACTGATGATACGTTGCTTCAGGCCTGGTCATCAAGGGCCGCCTCGATGCGCAGCTGCATCTGCGCGAGGCGCTCGCGAGTCTGCTTGTCCAGTGCGGATGGTGACGACAGGGGCGCCGCATCATCTTCCACGCCATCGTTGTGCAGACGGTTGCGCAACTGTGTGTTTTCCTGTTCCAGCCTGAGCAGTTCGCGAGCAGTATTCAGAGCGGCCATGACTGCAATCCGATCGACACCAAGCGTTTTTCCTTTCTTGCGGATGGCCTGCATGCGCCGCGACAGGAATTCTGCAGAGGACAGCAGCGCCTCGCGTTCATCATCAGGGCAGGAGACGGCGTAGTCCCGGCCCAGAATGCGTATCGTGAGAGTGGTGTTCTTGGTTTCTGCAGCCACGTTATTTGCCTTTTTGCGTATGCATTTATGTGCGGTCGGCTTCCGCTTCCAGCGCCCGAATGCGTTCGATGACGCTATTCAGGCGTTCGCGCAATTGCGCCTTTTGCTCATTTTGTGTCTGGTGCACCGCCTGTAGCGCCTTGTGCTCGGAAAGCAATTGCTGGTATGCGGCCAACAGCCTGTCCACGCGCTGTTCGAAGTTATCGATGTCGAATTCGGATAACTGGGTCATGTCCTTGAGTATAGCTGGCTGCAATGCATGGAGGAAAGCCGCACCGGTGAGAGCGAACAAGGCCCGGCATCGGGCCGGGCCTTGTCCATGGTCGGGACTGCCTGCGCTTACTCGATCAGCAGGAACAGGGCGCCGCCCTGGCGGCGGATGTGCAGCAACAGCCGGCCGCTGTCCTTGCTTACCAGCTTGCGGAACTGCTCCAGGCTGGTGACCTGCTGCCGATTGACCGAGGTGATGATGTCGTTCGGGCGCAAGCCTGCCCGAGCAGCTGGGCTGCCGGGACTCACGCCGCGCACCATGATGCCTTCCACCTTGCCGGCCAGCGGGTGTCCTTCCGGGATCGCAGTAAACTGGGCGCCGGCCAAGGCTTCGTTCAGGTTGCTGCTGTCGGCCTGCTGCTCGGATTCCTCCGCGGCACTGCCCAAGGTGGTGGTAACGGTTTTCTCCTCGCCATCGCGTATCAGCGTGATCGTGACATCACTGCCCGGCAGGCGCAGACCGATGGCGCGTGCCAGATCGGAAAAGTCCTTGATCTGCTTGCCGTCGACGGCGATTATGACATCCCGTGCCTTGATGCCGGCTTCCTCGGCGGGCGAGTTGTCCTCGACCTGGGCGACGACGACCCCTTGGTTGCTGTCCAGACCGAATGCTTCCGCCAGGTCATTGGTCAGATTTTGCCCGATGACGCCGAGCCGGCCGCGGCGCACTTCGCCATATTCCATGATCTGATGATAGATTTTTTTCACCAGATTGCTGGGAATGGCAAAGCCGATGCCGATGTTGCCACCGCTTTGCGACAGAATCGCGGTATTGATGCCGATGACTTCGCCGTCGAGGTTGATCAGCGCGCCGCCGGAATTGCCGGGGTTGATGGAGGCATCGGTCTGGATGAAGTTGCCATAGCGACTGCCCAGGCCGCTCAGGCCGTGCCGGCCCAGTCCGCTGATGATGCCGGAAGTGACGGTGTGAGCCAGGCCGAAAGGATTGCCTATGGCAATGACGAAGTCGCCCACGCGCAGCTGGTCGGAATCGCCCAGCGGAAGCTCAGTGAGATTTTCAGCGTCGATCTGAATCACGGCGAGATCCGAGTCGGAATCCTTGCCGACAAGCTCGGCGTTGAATTCGCGCCCATCGTTGAGGCGCACGGTTATCGTCTCGGCGTCATTCACCACGTGGTTATTGGTGATGATGATGCCCTTGTCGGCATCAATGATGACGCCGGAGCCGGCCGCCATGCGCTGTCGTGGCACGGGCGGCTGCTCCGGCAGGTCGAAGAAGTGGCGGAAGAAAGGATTTGCGAAGAGTGGGTTCTGCTCCTCCGTGCGGCTTTTGGTCTTGACCACGACGTTGACCACCGCCGGCATGACACCTTCCAGAATCGGAGCCAGCGACGGATCATCCTGATCCAGCATGCCGCTGGGAATGCCGGCCTGCACGGAAAACGCCGTAAAGAGTGCGCACAGGCACAACAGCGCTGCGAATTGGCTGCGAAGTTTTTTAAGCATGGCTGATCCTCAGCATTTCATATTCAAATTGGCACCGGGATTTAGCTTGGCGGTGTGCGGTTGTAAGACCATGAACGCAGCGACAAGTTTCACGCAGCACAGGATGCGCTGCTGACCCGAGGCAGTACCGACAAGGCTTCAGCGTTGTTTCAGCAGCATGTGCAAAACGCTGCGCACACCTGCCGTCGCGCTGCCGGCCAAGCGGGCCACGAACCCTGTCCGGCGCTTGTAGCGGATCTCGAAAACGGGCCGTTCTTCTCGGGCCGCCTTGAGCAGCAAGTCATCGCTGGTGGCGATTTCGTCGACCAGCTTGCGCTCCAGCGCCTGGCTGCCATGCCAGTGCTCGCCGGTGGCCACGGCATTGATATCCAGTTCGCTGCGGTAGCGGGCGACGAAATCCTTGAACAGGCCATGCGTGGCTTCCAGCTCCTGGCGGAACTTGGCCCTGGCCGCGTCGCTGTTCTCGCCGAATATGGTCAGCGTGCGCTTGTGATCGCCGGCGGTGTGCAGCTCGTAATCGATGTGCTTGTCCTTGAGCACGCGGTTGAAATTGGGGATCTGGGCCACCACGCCGATGGAACCGATGATGGCAAACGGGGCGGCGACGATGTGATCGGCCACGCAGGCCATCATGTAGCCGCCGCTGGCAGCCAGCTTGTCGACCGCGACCGTCAGGCGCACGCCGTTGTCGCGCAGGCGCTTGAGCTGGGACGCGGCCAGGCCGTAGCTGTGCACCATGCCACCGGCGGATTCGAGGCGCAGCAGTACTTCATCGCCGGCTTCTGCAACCTGCAGTACGGCCGTGATTTCGTCCCGCATGTGGGCCACGTCCGAGGCTCGTATGTCGCCATCGAAATCGAGCACGAACAGGCGCCTGCCGGCCGGCGCCTTGCCCAGTTTCTCTTCTTTGGCTCTGCGCTTTTCCTCGGCCTTGCGTTGTTTTTGGTGCGCCTTCAACTGGCGCTTGCTGAGCAATTCTCCATATAACCGATCAGCCATGCGCCGCAGGCGCCGGTTGATGTTGCGCACCTCGAGCTGTTCCTGGCTCATGCTGCGCGCGTGGTGAATGGCGCTGACCAGCCAGCCCACGAGCAGGCCGATGGCCAGCACCACGGTGGCCGCCTTGGCCAGGAACAAGCCGTAATCGATGGCGAATTCAATCATGGGCAGGGTTTTCCGATTTTCGCAGAGACTATGCCGATACCGGGGTCGAAGCAGCGGCGGGTTGCAGCCAGCCGGCGATTTCGTGTTCAACCAGGTCGGCGAGCATGGCGATGTGCGCGGCATGATCGTTCAGGGCTGGTACATAGGTCAGCTCCTGGCCGCCATGATCGATGAAGCGCTCGCGGTTTTCGATCTCGATTTCCTCCAGCGTTTCCACGCAGTCGGCGGCAAAGCCGGGGCAGATGACATCGACGCGCCCGACCCCGCTGCGGCCCCATTCGATCATGGTCTCGTCGGTATAGGGCTGCAGCCAGACCTCGCGCCCGAAACGGCTTTGGTAGCTCAGCTGCCATTCGTCGGCGCTCAGTTCGAGCCGCTCTGCCAACAGGCGGGCGGTGCTCTCGCAGTGCTTGGGATAAGGGTCGCCGTTATCGGCATAGCGCTGCGGGATGCCGTGGAACGACATCAGCAGACGCTCGCCGCGGCCGTGTTCCTGCCAGTGCTCATGCACCGTCTGCGCCAATGCCTCGATGTAGCCGGGATGGTCGTGATAACTGGTGATGCTGTGTACGGCCGGCTGTTCCACGATGTCGGCCAGCAGCGAGGCCACCTTGTCGAACGCGGTGGCGGTGGTGACGGTCGAATACTGCGGATACAGCGGCAACAGCAGAATGCGCTTGCAGCCGGCCGCGCGCAGTTCATTGAGTGCGTCCACGAGCGGCGGCTCGCCGTAGCGCATGCCGAGCGCGACGTGCACCGGCGTCTCCAGGCGCTGATGCAATTCCTGTTGCAGGGCGGCCGCCTGCTTGCGCGAGATGACCAGCAGCGGCGAGCCCTCGTCCGTCCAGATTTGGCGATAGGCTTCGGCCGCCTGCGCCGGGCGTTTGGTCAGCACCACGCCATACAGCACCGGCAGCCACAGCAGGCGGTTGTCGTCAATGACGCGCGGATCGCCGAGAAACTCGGCCAGAAAGCGGCGGATGTCCTTGGTATCCATGCTGCTGGGCGTGCCCAGATTGTTCAGCAGAATGCCGATCGGCGATGTAGTCTGGTCGGGCATGGCGATGTCTAGGTTTGCGCAAGATTGAGATGGTCGGATTTTTTCGCTGCACGAAAAAGTGCTCAGTGTATACCTTCGCAACCACTTTGTGGCGGCGTGGCCCGATTTATGCCGCGCGTGCCGCGCCAGGATTTGCCGCCAACGCTGCTGCTTGGGGCAAGTTGCTGAATTCTCCCCGTTTTAAAATTTTTTGCCTGGGGCCTTGAAAGCGCCGGCAATGGCCGCATTTAACGCGGTGGACAAGGTTGCCGTTCCGGCGACTCTTGTGCTCGACAGCGAGCAAACATTCTTTATCTGTAAACAACCACACTGAGGAGAAGGGTGGCAATGAGTATCCGTCCTTTGCATGACCGGGTCGTGATCAAGCGGCTCGAAGAGGAACAGAAATCTGCTGGCGGGATCGTGATCCCCGACACGGCGGCCGAAAAACCCCAGCGCGGCGAAGTGGTCGCGGTTGGCGCGGGCAAGCCGCTGGACAACGGCGAAACCCGCAAGCCGGTGGTCAAGGTCGGCGACACGGTGATGTTCGGCAAGTTCTCCGGCACCGAAGTCAAGGTGGATGGCGACGAACTCGTCGTGATGCGCGAAGACGACATTCTGGCGGTGCTGGACTGAACACTTCACACACCGATCACAGAGACCAAATTCAACCAATCACGAATTTAAAGGAAGCTTAAAATGGCTGCTAAAGATGTACGTTTCAGCGAAGACGCCCGCACGCGCCTGCTTTGCGGGGTCAACACGCTGGCCAATGCCGTCAAGGTGACGCTGGGGCCCAAGGGCCGTAACGTAGTGCTCGACAAGAGCTTCGGCGCGCCGACCATTACCAAGGACGGCGTTTCCGTAGCCAAGGAAATCGAACTGGAAGACAAGTTCGAGAACATGGGCGCGCAAATGGTGAAGGAAGTCGCCTCCAAGACCTCCGATGTCGCCGGCGACGGCACCACCACCGCCACCGTCCTCGCCCAGGCGATCGTGCGCGAGGGTGTCAAGACCGTGGCCGCTGGCATGAACCCGATGGACCTCAAGCGCGGCATCGACGCGGGTGTGGAAGCCGCCGTCGCGGAACTGGCCAACCAGTCCAAGCCCTGCGACGACGAAAAGGCCATCGCCCAAGTCGGCTCCATCTCCGCCAACGCGGACGAAGAAGTCGGCCGCATCATTGCCGATGCCATGAACAAGGTCGGCAAGGAAGGCGTGATCACGGTCGAGGAAGGCTCCAGCCTGTACAATGAACTCGACGTGGTCGAAGGCATGCAGTTCGACCGTGGCTACCTGTCGCCGTACTTCGTCACCGACAGCCAGGCCATGCAGGCGGAACTGGAGAACCCCTACATTCTTCTGCACGACAAGAAGATCTCCAACATCCGCGACATGCTGCCGCTGCTGGAGAACGTCGCCAAGTCCAATCGCCCGCTGATGATCATTGCCGAAGACGTGGAAGGCGAAGCGCTGGCCACGCTGGTGGTCAACAACATGCGCGGCATCGTCAAGGTCGCCGCCGCCAAGGCGCCCGGCTTTGGTGATCGGCGCAAGGCCATGCTCGAAGACATGGCGGTGCTGACCGGCGGCCAGGTCATCTCCGAAGACCTCGGCATGAGCCTGGAAAAGGTCACCCTGGAAGACCTCGGCCAGGCCAAGAAGGTCCAGCTGACCAAGGAAAACACCACCATCATCGACGGCGCCGGTGCCAACCACGACATCGAAGCCCGGGTCAAGCAGATCCGCGCCCAGATCGAGGAATCCACCTCCGACTACGACAAGGAAAAGCTGCAGGAGCGGGTCGCCAAGCTGTCCGGCGGCGTGGCCCTGATCAAGGTCGGTGCTGCCACCGAAGTCGAGATGAAGGAAAAGAAGGCCCGCGTCGAAGACGCGCTGCACGCCACGCGTGCCGCCGTCGAAGAAGGCATCGTCCCCGGCGGCGGGGTCGCGCTGCTGCGCACGCTCGAAGCGGTCGGCAACGTCAAGGGCCAGAACGACGACCAGGAAGCCGGCATTCGCATCCTGCGTCGGGCCCTCGAAGAGCCTCTGCGCCAGATCGTGCACAACAGCGGCGCCGAAGCGTCCGTGGTGGTCAATGAAGTGCGCGCCAAGACGGGCAATCATGGCTACAACGCCGCCACCGGCGAGTACGGTGACATGATCGAAATGGGTATTCTCGACCCGACCAAGGTCTCCCGCACGGCGCTGCAAAACGCAGCCTCCATCGCCAGCCTGCTGCTGACCACGGAAGCCGCCATCGCCGACGTCCCCGAGGACGACAAGGGCGGTGCTGCTCCCGACATGGGCGGCATGGGTGGCATGGGCGGCATGGGCGGCATGATGTAATCACGCCCACCGGTCATTTTCGACCTGTAGAAAAGCCCCGGCAAACGCCGGGGCTTTTTTGTGGGTGATTGAAGAATGCGTCATATCGATCGGGGGCTGTATTTTTGGTGTTGGCACGGGCACACTGCGAGCGTGGGGTGGAGGCAAATCCGTGAATATGAGCGGCAACAGGCACGAACAATCCGACTCGGTGCGGGCAGCACAGCCGCCGCAATACAGCCGCTTTCTCACCAACTGGCTGCGCCAAAATGCGGCTGTCCATGCACGGCTGCTGCAGGATGGTACGCTGAGCGATGCTGCCGTGGATCCGGTTGGCGCGGCGCCCGCAGCGGGATCTGCCGATTTCGATGTCGTCTTGCGCCGGTATCGCACTAATACGCTGGCGGCCATTGCCTGGCGTGATCTGGCCGGGGTGGATGACGTGGCGGCGACGCTGGCAGCACTGACGCGCCTGGCCGAGCGTTGCATCGAGGCGGGGTTGGGCGAGGCCGAGCGTCTGGTTGGCGCGCGCCACGGCGTGCCTTATGCCGCAAATGGCAAGCCCGCGCGGCTGATTGTCATTGGCATGGGCAAGCTCGGTGGCGAGGAGCTGAATTTTTCCTCGGATGTGGATCTCGTCTTCTGCCATGCGGCCGGCGGGATGTCTGATGGCGCGCGCCCACTGGAGGCCGATGCCTATTTCCGGCGCATTGCACAGCGCCTGATCCGCATTCTCAACGCAACGACGGCCCAGGGGCTGGTGTATCGGGTGGATACGCGCCTGCGCCCATTTGGCGAGACCGGAGCGCTGGTTGTGAGCACTACGGCGATGGAAAAATACTATCGCACGCACGGGCGCGAATGGGAACGCTATGCTTGGATCAAGGCGCGCCCGATTGCCGGTGATCTTGTCGGCGGGCGCCTATTGCTGGAAAAACTGCGCTCCTTTGTCTATCGCCATTATCTAGACTACGGCACGCTCGAATCGATCCGGGACATGAAGACCCTGATCGACCGGGAAGTCGCGCGCGCGCAGCTGCAGGACAACATCAAGCTCGGCGCCGGCGGCATTCGCGAGATCGAGTTTGTGGCCCAGGGGCTGCAGCTCATTCGCGGCGGCCAAGAGCCAGCCTTGCAGGATCATCGTCTGCTGCCGGTGCTGGCGCGCCTGGCCAGGCATGGGCACTTGCGTGCCGAGACGGCGCAGGAACTCGATCGCATGTATCGTTTCCTGCGACGGATCGAGAACCGGCTGCAAATGTGGGCTGATCGGCAAACCCATGAACTGCCCGCAGATCCTATCCAACGTGCAGCATTGGCCGCGGCCATGGGCTACGCTGATTGGCCTGCCTTTGCCGCAGCACTGGCTGCGGTGCGCGAATCCGTGCATGCAATCTATCAGCGCGTATTCAGCAAGCAACGGGCCGAAGAACCGCCAAGGATTGCTCGCAAGGAGCGGCTGCAATCATTGTGGGACGGGGAGTTGAGTCAGGAAGAAAGCGCCCAGTTGCTGGCGGCATACGGTTTTACGGACAGCGCCGCCATCTGCAGCGCGCTTGTGGGGCTGCGCGCTCACAGCCGCCAGCACGAGCCGCATGATCGGGGCCGGCGCTGGATGAAGCGTTTGATTCCGTTATTGTTCGCCACTGCCGTGACATTAGACGACCCCGATCGTGCGCTGCTGCGCACATTGTCTGTGATTACTGCCGTTAGTGGTCGCAGCACCTATGTCGCGCTGCTGCTGGAGTATCCCGGTGGCCTGGCCACGCTGATGCGGCTTTGTGCCGCCAGCCCCTGGATTACCCAACATATCGGCCAGCAGCCGGTGTTGCTGGATACGCTGCTGGAGTCGGATCTGTATCGGCCAACTGAACGCCGGACGCTGGCCGAACTACTCGATGACGAACTCGCGGCCTTGCCGCAGCACGATCTGGAACGGCGCATGGACGTGCTGCGCCGCTTCACCCAGCGCGAGACGCTGCGCATCGCGGCGGCGGACGTGAGCGATGCCATGCCCTTGATGATCGTCAGTGATCACCTGACCGATCTGGCCGAAGTCGTGCTGAATGCGGCATTGGCCACAGCCTGGACACAAATGCGCGTGCGCTATGGCTTGCCGCGCAAGGACAACGGCACTTGCGAAGATTTCTGCATCATCGGCTATGGCAAATTGGGCGGCTTTGAGATGGGCTATGGCTCGGATCTCGATCTAATGTTTCTGTATGACGGCGCCCATGAAAAAATGACCGACGGCGCGCGCCAGCTTTCGCATCACGCCTATTTCACCCAGTTGGCGCAGCGGCTGGTGCATATTCTGAGCATTCGCACACCGGCCGGACGTGCTTACGAAGTCGATTTGCGCCTGCGTCCCGGCGGCGATTCCGGCTTGCTGGCCACCCATATCGAGGCCTTCGAGCCATATCAACAGGCGCGAGCCTGGACCTGGGAGCACCAGGCCCTGGTGCGCGCGCGGGTCGTGGCCGGGTCACAAGCGCTGGAGCAGCGTTTCAGCGCCATCCGGGCGACCGCGCTCACCCGACCGCGTGATGTGCAGACGCTGGCCCGCGAAGTGTGCTCCATGCGCACGCGCATGCGGCGCAACCTTGATCGCAGTCGTGCCGACATGCTCGATGTGCGACACATGGCGGGCGGTTTGATCGACATCGAGTTCATGGCCCAGTTCGCGGTGCTGCGTTACGGGCGCGAATGCGAAGAACTGCTGCTGTTTCCCGATACCATTCGCATTCTAGAGACGCTGGAATCGGCCGGCATCGCCGATTACACGAGCACCCGCACCCTGGTTTCCGCCTACCGCGCCTATCGCCGGCGCATCCATAAGCTGGCTTTGCAGGAGCAGGAGGCGCTGATTGCCGCAGACGAGCTGGCACAACGGCGCAGCGCCGTGCAGGCGTTGTGGCAACAGTGGCTTGAAGCCGCGGCGGGATGAGCCGCGCTGCACGCCGCCGGCTGGTCGTCGGAATATAATGGACGCCGCATACATCTGATTACAGCGACACATCTGATGACACAACTGATCCACATCAATCTGGCCAAAGGCTTTCGCGGCGGCGAGCGGCAAACCGAATTGCTGGTGCGGGCGCTGGCCGCGCGGGGTGTATCACAGCGGGTCGTGGTGCGGCGCAACCAACCGCTGGAAGCCCGTCTGGCGGGTTTGGACAATATCCAGGTGCTGCCGATAGGCAAGCCGTTTACCGCCAATCTGGATGTTTTTCGCGCTGGTTTCCTGCATGCGCATGACGGCCGCGGCGCCCATGTCGCGCATTGGGTGCAGCGCGCGCTCGGCGTGCCATATGTCATCACCCGGCGCGTGGATAACACACCCAGTCGCAGCTGGGCGACGCGCCACATGTATCGTCGGGCCGCCGGCGTGGTCGTTCTGTCCAGTGCCATCGAGCGCGTCATGCGCGACTATGAGCCGCAGCTGGAGACCGTACGCATTCCCAGCGCGGCCAGCATGCTTGAGCAGGACACGACGCATGCCGCGGCCCTGCGCTCGGAATGGGGCGGCGAGTTCATCGTCGGCCAGATTGGCGCTCTCGACGACAGCCATAAGGGGCAGCAATACCTGTTGGCGGCTGCGCGCATATTGCTGGCCGAGGATCCAGGCTGGCGTTTTGTCATTGTCGGCGGCGGCAAGGACGAAGCCATGCTGCGCCAGGCGGCCAGCGATTTGCTGCCGCGAGTCCTCTTCACCGGCCATGTCGACAATGTGGGCGATCATCTGGCGGCGTTCGACGCGCTGGCCTATCCCTCGCTGCATGAAGGACTCGGCTCCACGCTGCTGGATGCCATGCACGCCGG
>Ga0079226_10000683_pt1 | contig 24587 bp, 23 predicted proteins | sample Poulit2014_FD_76345 | JGI IMG/M metagenome (GOLD analysis project Ga0079226, IMG submission 76345) | Agricultural soil microbial communities from Georgia to study Nitrogen management - Poultry litter 2014 | ecosystem: Environmental > Terrestrial > Soil > Agricultural land | place: USA: Georgia...
ATTATGTGAATTGGTTTAATAACATCCGTATTCACGGGTCTTTAAATTACCGAAGCCCAATTGAATATAAAAAAGCGAACCTTTAAAAATTTGTCCAGTTTAGTGTTGACATACCAGTATTTGTTTGGCAAATGTTATCACTCATCTATGTTATAATGAATGACGTGCCACGGGTAAATATAAAAAAGAGGTAAAATATATAGAAGAAAATACGTACTTATCGTGTGACGCTAACAAATGGTGAAATAATTGAAGAGATAACGATGAAAGGTTCGCTTGAGAAAAAACTCGCTGGTGTAGCACTGAACTTTATTTTTGTTCAAGATATGAATGAGAACACAATTTTGTTAAGTAAATATCATATCGTAAAAGCAGAACTTGTACATATCGAATCGTAAATTAATAAACGTATAATGATCATTTACCGTTTAAATTGATATATATTTGACAAGTCTCCTTAAAAATGATAAATTGTAATAGTTGAAAAGAATAATTCATATGACAAGTAGAAGCACCCGCTTCTCACCTGTTCAACGCATTTTGTGCTGTTGGCTGGTTCCAAATGATTTTAATGATTGGGATACGTGTGGGTGCATATAGTGCCGACACATTTTTTGTGTGAAAAAATAAGATAGACTTTGGACTTGTCGAAATACATGCTTAATAGTAGTAAAAAAATTTGGAGGTGGCTGGATATTAGTAGAGACATGAATGTTAATGAGAAAATTCGTGCGAGAGAAGTTAGATTAATCGATTCAAATGGTGACCAATTAGGTGTCAAATCAAAGCAAGAAGCGTTAGAAATTGCCCAGACGAGAGATTTAGATTTAGTGTTAGTAGCACCTGGTGCAAAACCACCTGTTTGTCGTATTATGGACTATGGTAAATACCGTTACGAACAACAGAAAAAAGAGCAAGAGGCTCGTCGTAAGCAAAAGACTATTCAAGTAAAAGAAGTTCGTTTTACACCAGCAATTGGTGATCATGACTTCAATACGAAACTAAGAAACGCAAGAAAGTTTATTGAAAAAGGCGATAAAGTAAAAGCGTCCGTCCGATTTAGAGGGCGTGCGATTACACATAAAGATTTAGGTAGAGAAGTTCTCGACCGACTAGCAGATGAATTGAAGGATATTGCTGTTGTTGAATCAAGAGCAAAAATGGAAGGCCGAAACATGTTTATGATGCTCGGACCTGATCCTGAAAAATAATCGCACATTTGATAACAAAGGAGGAATAAATCATGGGAAAAATGAAAACTCATAAAGGAACTCAAAAACGTTTTAGAAGAACAGGTAGTGGAAAGCTAAAGCGTGCTCATGGATATACGAGTCACTTATTTGCAAATAAATCACAAAAGCAAAAGAGAAAGTTACGTAAAAATGCATTAGTTTCTAAAGGTGATCAACGACGCATTGATACAATGCTGCCTCGATAATAATTAAAATTTGGAAAGTAGTATGAGGAGGAATTAGATATGGCACGTGTAAAAGGTGGCACAGTTACGCGCAAACGTCGTAAACGTGTTCTAAAATTAGCAAAAGGTTATTATGGTGCAAAACATGCACTATTTAAAAACGCAAAACAACAAGTTATTAAATCAGGTCAATATGCATATAGAGATCGTAAGCGTAGAAAGCGCGACTTCCGTAAGTTATGGATTTCACGTATTAACGCAGCTGCACGCCAAAACGATATTTCATATAGCCAGTTAATGCACGGATTAAAAGTTGCAGGCGTTGAAGTAAACAGAAAAATGTTAGCTGATTTAGCAGTTAACGACGCAGCAGCATTTACACAAATTGCAGACCAAGCAAAATCAGCAATTAGTAAATAATTTTAATAAATGATAAAAGATTATGTTTATTTTTTAATAAACATAATCTTTTTTTGTCGATAATATTCGTATACTTCTTTCGATTACTCATTTGTGAAAAAACAATAAATTATGTATACTTTTATTAGTCATTAAATGTGAAAAAGAGAGTAGGTATAATGAGTGGACTGGAAAGAGCTGTTTCAAATGCAGCAGAAATTAGATGAGTATATTATTGATAATCACGAATTACATAATGAAGATTTAGTATCAGATAAGTGTTTAGCGCTTCTCGTAGAATTAGGAGAGTTAGCTAATGAAACGAGATGCTTTAAATTTTGGAGTAAAAAACCAGCGAGTGATCGATCGATTATTTTAGAAGAGTACGTAGATGGTGTTCATTTTATTTTATCGATTGGACTTGAATTAGGTTATACGTATGAAAAGGAATCTTTAGAACGTCCAGATAGTTCATTAACAGAGCAGTTTAATCACGTGTTTCATTCAATCACAACATTGATGACTAACAAAGAAAAAGATCATTACACGAATGTTTTTAGAGCATTTTTACAGTTAGGAGAATTACTTGGTTTCAATGAAAGTGATATTCAAGAAGCGTATTATGAAAAGAATAAAGTAAATTTCACACGACAAAATGAAGGATACTAAAAGGAGAGACTTTCAATGACAACAGAAGACAAAACATTAAAAATGTTTAAAGATTTAACGGATGCTCGAGCAATTTCAGGTGATGAGAAAGAAGCAAGAATCGTCATGGAAGAGTATATTAAACCGTATGCAGATGATGTATATACAGATAATTTAGGGAGCTTAATTGCTAAGAAAACAGGGAATGCATCTGGTCCGAAAATAATGATTGCTGGGCATTTAGATGAAGTTGGATTCTTAGTCACACGAATAGATGATAACGGATTTATTTATTTCCAAACGATTGGTGGTTGGTGGAGTCAAGTAATGTTGGCTCAACGTGTAACTATTTTAGGAAGTGACGGGGATGTGACAGGTGTTATCGGATCAAAGCCACCACACATTTTAACACCAGAAGCACGCAAGCAACCGGTTAAAATTGAAGATATGTTTATTGATGTTGGTGCGTCAAGTAAAGAAGAAGCTGAAAAGTTCGGGATTCGCCCGGGAGATTCAATCGTTCCTTACTTTGAATTTACACCGCTTAAAAACGAAAAAATGATTTTAGCAAAAGCGTGGGATAATCGTATTGGTTGCGCGATCGCTATTGACGTTTTAAAAGAATTACAAAATGAAGAACATCCAACAACTGTTTATGGCGTAGGTACTGTACAAGAAGAAATTGGTTTACGTGGTGCAAAGACATCTGCCCATAAAATTAATCCAGATATCGGTATTGGGGTAGACGTTGGTGTTGCAGGGGATACACCTGGTATTACAGATAAAGAAGCAGATAGTAAGTTAGGCGAAGGTCCACAAATTATGTTGTATGATGCTTCTGCATTGTCACATAAAGGATTACGCAATTTCATCGTTGATATTTGTGATGAATTAAATATTCCTTATCAGTATGCAACGATGCCTGGTGGAGGAACAGATACGGGTTCGATCCATACGTCAGGTGACGGGGCGCCGAGTATTTCAATTACAATCCCGACAAGATATATTCATACACACGCAGCTATTTTACATCGTGATGACTTCGATCATACAGTAAAACTACTCGTTGAACTTTCTAAGCGTTTAGATAATGAAACGTTAGAAAAAATTCGCTTAGCATAATTGATTAAATGGTAAAAAATGAGCTCATTCGGTATTTGTCGAATGAGCTCATTTTTATTTTATACGAAGTTTAATACGTTATTAACGTAGTTTTGTGTTTCTTTAAAAGGTGGAATGCCACCGTATTTATCAACGTTCCCTGGACCAGCATTATAAGCTGCGAGTGCGAGTCGTTCGTTGCCATTATATTTTTTAAGCATTTGACTTAAATATTTTGTGCCGCCTTCAATGTTTTGTCGGCTATCAAAAGCATTACTTACACCGAGAGAGCGTGCTGTATTTGGCATCAGTTGCATTAACCCTTGAGCACCTGCATGGCTAACAGCGTTCGGATTAAAATTCGATTCGTGTTTTATGACTGATCGAATGAGTCGTTCATCGACTGAATATTTTTGCGCCATTTCTTTCGTAATCGCTGCAAATGATTGATTAGCTATTGGCGAACGAACATTTCCGTAAGGTTTATGTATATTCATTGCTTGCATTGTCTGCATATGCTGCTCTAGCGGAAAGTGTTCACTATTTTTCGCTTGTGCCTCTAAAATTTTCTTTTCAAGTAGTTCATGAAAAGAAAACGTCATATCGTCTAATCCTGGTTGTTGACTGATACCGTTTATAGGCGAACTACTCTGCACACTATTTTGTTGTAAAAGTTGTTGCACCATTGAAATATCCACGAAAAAACGCCTCACTTCTTTTATTCAATCTTTTACATTATAACATAAAAAACGCTCTCTACACATATTTTATGTGACTAAACAACTAATTGATTATATATTTAATTAACACTCTTGCAATACAAGTTACTGTCATGTATGATGTTATACAAGTTAGTTAATTGATGCGCATAACTCTTGTTATACAAGGGAGTGAGGTGATGAGATGGCAGTAACTCAAATGTATAAAGGAATCATTGATGGATGCATACTAGCCATTATCAATCGTGAAGAAGTGTACGGATATGAGATTACGAAACGTTTGTCGGAGTACGGGTTTCATGACATGAGCGAAGGAACTATTTATCCGATTCTTTTAAGAATGCAAAAAGAAAAGCTCGTTACGTCGACACTTAAAAAATCAACAGCAGGTCCACGAAGAAAGTATTATTATATGAGCGAGAAAGGAAAGCAAGAGCTAGCTGCATTTGAACAACGTTGGCTTCAACTAAAAAACAATGTGACGAACGTGCTTATGAATGTGAAGGAGGAAGAAAAATGACACTATCAGAAGAAAGTGAGTTATTTATTGGAAATTTGCGTGCATATTTAAATGTGAGTGGAAAAGATGAGAAGGATATTGAAGAGATTGTAAATGAGCTTGAAGTTCATTTAATAGAAGCTGAGTCTGACGGGAAGAATATTGAAGATATCATTGGCCAGTCACCAGAACAATATATGCAATCGATTCGTTCTGAAATGAACACGAATATTAAAGGTGCTTTTCAGATGTTTTTTGTTATTATTTTTGGTGGTCTGTCAATTAGCGTTATGCCAGAAGTTATGACAGGCACACTATCATATTCGTTATTCGTCATTGCTGGCTTACTCACTGAATTTACTCTATTTACAATTGCACTTATTTTCGTGTTACGCAAACTGAGTCAAGCGAACTTAACGACGAGAAGAGCAATATTTATTATAACACCGATGTTTATTGTGTCGATTGCTTTACTCGTAGGCATTTTTTATTTTGATTCGACCGTACAGTCACCAACTATAACGTTATCAGGAGTGCCTGTTTATATAATTGGCATGATATTATTTGCATTTTTAATCGGTGTATCAATTTGGGCAAAGTCGTGGATTATTTTACTCGTCGTTTTTGTTATTTCGATACCTGATCTTGTCGGGCGTATTTTTTCATTATCAATTGAAACGACATCGATTATATTTTTAACAGTCATCTCAATATTTAATATTTGCTTAATTATTTATTTTATTCGTCAATATAAAAAAGATAAAGATAGTTGACCGTGTAGGGATGTTAAGCATATGATAAAAGTTCATCAGATAAAAAAGGACTGATAACTAGTGATTACGTCAGTACAAAATAATAAAGTAAAAGAATGGAAAAAACTTCACACTAAAAAAGGACGACAAAAAGCACGTGCTTTTATTATTGAAGGTGACCATTTAATTGAAGAAGCTAAAAAAGCTAAACAAACGATTAAAGAAATAATCGTGACAGAACAGATGGAACGCTCAAGCAGTTTAGAAGGGCAGTTGACCCACGTCGTTTCTGAACAAGTATTTAAAGAAATCTCACAGACAGAAACCCCACAAGGAATGGCAGCAGTTATTGAAATGACAGCAATGAATAAAGCATTAGAGGGTCCGGTTTTACTCGTAGATGCTGTGCAAGATCCCGGAAATTTAGGTACGATTATTCGAACGGCAGATGCGGCGGGCTTTTCAAAAGTCGTACTCGGAAATGGTACGGTTGACGTCTATAATGATAAAGTCATACGCGCAACACAAGGGTCACTTTTTCATATAACGATTGAACACGCTCATTTAAACGAAGAAGTGTCACAGTTAAAAGAAAAAGGATACGTTGTATGGGCGTCAACGTTAAGTGATGCAACATTTTATCAAGACGTCAAAGCGCCTAAGAAAACAGCACTTATCGTCGGAAATGAAGGGGCAGGAGTGACAGACGAACTCATTGAGCAGGCAGATGAACGGGTGAAAATTCCGATCTATGGTCAAGCTGAATCATTAAATGTTGCCATTGCTTCAGCTATTTTAATGTATCATATACGTTTATAAAACTTGCGCAACGATTGAAGGTTCGCTATAATGTTAATTGAATTTCATACATAAAAGCGATGAAAGAACAAAATAACATAAGAAGTAAATTGATTTAGGGAAGAAATAGCGTGACTGAAACTATTTCTATCAATTGAATTGTTATGATTCACTCTTGAGCTGACACTTAATCGTGTTTCTGGATATATATCCATTATCAATGACAAGTTGGATACATTTATTGTATCAACAAGGGTGGTACCGCGTATATAACCTCGTCCCTTTTTAGGCACGGGGATTTTTTATGTTTATTTTTAAAAGGAGGAACGATTAATGAAAGCTGAATTACAAGCAATTGAAGCTGAAGCGTTAGAAAAAGTTGAACAAATAGAGTCATTAAAAGAATTACAAGATGTTCAAGTGACGTACTTAGGTAAAAAAGGTTCAATAACGACTGTATTACGTGGCATGGGGAAGTTACCTGCTGAAGAGCGTCCAGTTATTGGTCAATTAGCGAATGATATTCGTGCAACGATTACGAGTGCTATTGAAGCGAAAGAAACGGCATTAAGTGAGGCAGCACTTGAGGAACAATTGAAAGAAGAAGTGATCGACGTTACTTTGCCAGGGAGAAGTGTACAAAAAGGTGGCCCACATTTACTAACGTCAATCATTCAAGAAATTGAAGATTTATTTATTGGACTTGGCTATGAAGTACGAGAAGGTCCAGAAGTTGAGACGGATTATTATAACTTTGAGGCATTAAATTTACCGAAAGGTCATCCAGCGCGTGATATGCAAGATTCATTTTATATTACAGATGATTTATTGCTCCGTACTCATACGTCCCCTGTACAAGCACGTACGATGGGAGCATTAAACGGCGCTCAACCTGTCCGTATGATTTGCCCAGGGAAAGTGTACCGTCGTGATAGTGATGACGCGACGCATTCACATCAGTTCACACAAATCGAAGGGCTTTATGTGGATAAAAATGTAAGAATGAGTGACTTAAAAGGGACACTCGACTTATTTGCTAAAAAATTATTCGGTGAAGACCGTGAAATTCGTTTACGTCCAAGTTATTTCCCGTTTACAGAGCCATCTGTTGAAATGGATATTTCTTGTGCTGTTTGTGAAGGGAAAGGATGTAACGTTTGTAAGAGAACGGGATGGATTGAAATTTTAGGTGCTGGGATGGTGCATCCGAAAGTACTCGCAATGGCTGGTTATGACACAGATATTTATACGGGGTTTGCATTTGGTATGGGGCCGGACCGAATTGCAATGTTGAAATATGGTATTGACGATATTAGGCAGTTTTACACGAATGATCACCGATTTTCAAAACAGTTTCACCACGTATAAATAGAAGGAGGAATAGTGATGTTAGTTTCGATTAATTGGTTAAAAGATTACGTAGATATTGGTACAGATTCAATTGAACAATTAGCAGAAAAAATTACGAAATCAGGTATTGAAGTTGATGGCATTCATACAGTGATTGCGGAAGAAAGCACAAACGTTGTGACTGGTTACGTAAAGTCATGTGAGAAGCATCCTGACGCAGATAAATTAAATATATGTCAAGTAGACGTTGGCGAAGAAGAATTGTTACAAATTATTTGCGGGGCGCCGAACGTTGCTCAAGGACAGAAAGTTGTCGTTGCAAAACCAGGGGCAGTTTTACCGAATAACTTTAAAATTAAAAAAGTCAAATTACGTGGCATTGAATCAAACGGTATGATTTGTTCACTGCAAGAATTAAGTGTTGATGAAGCGTACGTACCTGAACAATATAAAGAAGGTATTGTCGTATTGCCCGAAGATACGAACGTTGGGGAGTCTGTCAGTGCCTTACTGAATTTAGATGATACTATTTTAGAATTTGATTTAACACCTAACCGTGCAGATGCATTAAGTATGATCGGTGTTGCGTATGAAGTCGCAGCTATTTTAGATAAAGAAGTGAATTTACCTCATCCGGAAGTTGAGACGAGTGAAGAGGATGTAGCGGATTATGTGTCCGTTTCTTCAGAAGACCCTGATCTTTGTCCGTATTACGGTGCGTTCATCGTTAAAGACGTAGACATTAAACCGTCGCCATTATGGATGCAAAATGCACTTCTAGCAGCTGGTGTCCGCCCGATTAATAATGTCGTTGATATTACGAACTACGTACTAATGGAATACGGTCAACCACTTCATGCATTTGATTATGATTTGTTAGATTCAAAAGAAATTGTCGTACGTCGAGCGAAAGAAGGCGAAGAAATCGTTACGTTAGATGATAAAACGAGAAAGTTAACGAATGATAACTTACTCATTACGAATGGCAAAGAAGGTATTGCTCTTGCTGGAGTAATGGGCGGCGCTCATACAGAAGTTAACGATGGGACGAAAAATGTGCTTATTGAAGCGGCATATTTTGACCCACAAACTGTCCGTCAAGCAGTGAATCAGACAGGTTTACGTAGTGACGCGAGTACACGTTTTGAAAAGGGCGTCGATAAAGCAAGAGTACGTGAAGCAGGCTTACGAGCATGTGAGTTGTTAGTTAAATATGCGAACGGCAAGCTCGTTGATGAGGCAGCAGAGTTTAATGAAATGACAATCGAAGAAAAAGTAATCACAGTTAACGCTGATGATATTAATAAGCGTATCGGAACTGACATTTCTGCTGCAGATATGGGCGATATTTTCAGACGTTTACGTTTCGGTTATGAAGTGAGTGGAAATGATCTGACACTAAGAATACCGACACGTCGTAATGATATTTCAATTTTTGAAGATATCGTTGAGGAAGTGGCACGTATTTATGGCTATGATCACTTGCCGTACACGTTACCAGCAAATGCATCACAACCAGGTGGATTAAGTGAAAGACAGCTTATTAAGCGAAATGTCCAGAACTTTATGGAGTCAGTAGGTTTTACAGAAACTGTTTCTTATTCATTAACAAATGATAAAGATATTAATAAATTGTTGAGTCCTGACGTTCGAGCGCTTGACTTACATCCTGTTCAACTGAATATGCCAATTAGTGAAGACCATAAATATTTAAGATTAAGCTTATTACCAGAGCTGTTAAATATTTTAAATTATAATGGTGCGCGAAATGTTAAGAATTTAGCTGTTTATGAAATTGGTTCAGTCTTTTTATCTGAAGAAGAACGCGTAACGAAACAGCCAAATGAACAACTCCGTCTATCGGCAGCAGTGACAGGTATGTGGCAGGAGAATAAGTGGCAAGGTGAGAATAAGAAGGTAGACTTTTTCGTACTAAAAGGTGTGCTAGAATCGTTATTTGCTTACTTAAAGTTAAACGTACAGTTTACGCAAGTTGTTCTTGATGATATGCACCCTGGAAGATGTGCGTTATTAACGATTGATAACGAAACAATTGGTTTTATCGGTCAAGTTCACCCGACGTTAGCGAAGAGTAAAGATTTATCAGACACGTATGTGTTTGATATTAACTTTGACCATTTACTGCACGTGATTAATCGTGAACCATCATTTAATAAAATACCGAAGTATCCATCAATGACGAGAGATGTTGCATTAATCGTTGACCGGGAAATTGCTTCTGGTGATATTAGACAAGCGATTAAGCGAATGGGAGAACCTCTTGTAAAAAATGTCGAAGTATTTGACGTTTATGAAGGTGAACATTTAGCAGACGGTAAAAAGTCAATTGCCTACACTATGTCATTCCAAGATTTAGAAAGAACGCTAAAAGATGAAGAAGTAACAGCGCTCTTTGAAGAAATAGTAGAAAAGATTGAAAAACAATTTAACGCATCGATTCGCTCATCTTAAGTGAAGAATGAATAATTAGTGGCACAACCCCGTTTGACGACGAGGTTGTGTCCTTTTTACTTTTAATCGATATTTTCTGTTTATGAATATTCTTATATGTACGTTATAATAGAGGTAGTTAAATAAATATACGTACATCTTATATATTTATGTCAGAATATTCCGTGTACTTAATAAATCTCGTGATAAAATTAAAGGGTAGGTGAGAACTATGAATGATATTAACGAAACGCGACTTCCCGTTAAGGCGTTACGTCGTACAATCGATGAATCTATTTTTACGTTTGAAACGACAGACGAAGTACCAGAGCTACAGTCTATTATCGGTCAAAAGCGCGGTCAGTCGGTGATGGAATTTGGCTTACAAGTGAATAAATTAGGTTATAACATTTTCGTTGCTGGCATTTCAGGCACAGGTAAAATGACATTTACCGAATCAATTGTGAATGATTTTGCAAACGAAAATAAGCAGTTGTTTGATTGGTGTTACGTGAATAACTTTATCGATCATTCGAAACCAAATGTTTTAAAATTGCGCGCAGGTATGGGGAAGCGTCTAAAAGATGATATGGAAAAGCTCGTTGAACATTTAACCATTGATATTCCTCGTGTGTTTCGTGATGAATCATACCAGAGAGAGAAAAATGCAGTCATTAGAGAGCATAAACGAAAAACAAATGAAGTCATCGAGCGTATGAATAAAATCGCTAAAGGGTATGGTTTTATCATTCAACAATCAGACGGGAACATGTTTACTGTTCCTTTATTAAATGACAAACCAATGACTGAAGAAGAGTACAGTCATTTAAGTGAAGAAGACCTCCAATTAATCGAAAAGAACTCCGAAATTATTCAAGAACAGATGATTGATTATTCAAAAGAACTCAGACAAATTGAACATGAGATGCGAAAAGGGATTGAGGCACTTGATAAAAAGTCTGTTTTATTAGCAATCAGTTTTAATATAGATGAGTTGAAACAAAGGTATAAATCGTCCGTTAACGTCATTGATTATTTAAAAGCTGTCCAAGAAGATATTTTAAAGCATCACACGAGTTTTATAAAGACTACTAATAATAACGATGGGAATATGGCGAATAGTCGCTTAGCTTACGTCCAAGCGCAGCAAAAGCGTGACGTTAAGAAACGTTACAAAATAAATCTTATTGTTGATCATGAATTGACTGAAGGGGCTCCTGTCGTCGTTGCTGACAATCCGACGTTTTATCATTTGATGGGTAAAGTCGAATATGAAACAGAGATGGGTGTTATGCGTACGAACTATATGAAAATAAAAAGTGGTTATTTACATGAAGCAAATGGCGGTTATTTAATTATTCAAGTGAAAGACATTTTAATGAAGCCTTACGCATGGGATTCTTTAAAACGTGCGTTACTCACTGAATATATTCATATCGAACATATGAATGAGCATGCGGGTGTTACGTCAACGACATCACTTAACCCACACCCAATTCCACTGCAAGTGAAAGTAGTGCTCGTTGGCAGTCGGCAATTGTATGAATTGTTATACGCTCAAGATGAAGATTTTAGAAAACTTTTTAAAATGCGTGCAGATTTTGATGTTCATATGGATGCAACGCATGAAAATATGGTAAAGCTCGCGAGTTTTATTCATACGCATAGTAAAGAAAATGACCTGTTACCATTTCATCGCTCAGCAGTCGCAAGGCTCGTTGAATACAGTATGCGGTTATCAGGTCATCAAGAGAAATTATCGACGAAATTTAACGATCAAGTAGAAATTATTTATGAAGCAGATGCGTGGGCGACGATTAGTAATGATTCTGTAGTGACTGATAACCATATACGAAAAGCAATCGTAGAACGAGAATACCGTAACAATCTTTATGAAGAGAAAATTCAAGAAAGCATTGATGAAGGCAGTATATTAATCGATGTTGAAGGGCGTAAGAAAGGGCAAGTCAATGGATTAGCTGTATACAATTTAGGGCAATATCGTTTTGGCAAGCCGTCTCGAATAACAGCAACGACATTTCTCGGTCGTAAAGGGATTGTCAATATTGAAAGGGAAAGTAAGTTAAGTGGTAACGTTCATAATAAAGGTGTTTATATTTTAAGTGGTTATTTAGGGGAAACATTTGCGCAAAATTATCCATTATCTTTAACAGCACATTTAACGTTCGAGCAAAATTACGGCGGTGTTGACGGTGACAGTACTTCATCAGCTGAATTGTATACGTTACTGTCGAGCTTAAGTGACGTCCCATTAAAACAAGGCATTGCTGTGACAGGGTCTGTAAACCAAAAAGGATTTATTCAACCAATTGGTGGGGTGAATGAAAAGGTAGAAGGCTTTTTTAATACGTGCCAAACGAGAGGATTAACAGGTGAGCAAGGTGTTATTATTCCGAAACAAAATGTTAAACAGCTCATGTTAAAGGAAGATGTCGTAAGAGCCATTGAAAAAGGTTTGTTTCATTTATATGCGATTGAAACGATTGAACAAGGGATAGAAATATTAACGGACGTACGAGCTGTTACGTATAATGAAGATAAAACATACACAACTGAATGTGTTTACGGCCAAGTCGCTGAAAAGTTGTATCAATATTTTGAAGTTGGTAAACAAGACAGAACATCTGATTAAAAAGTGAGTCCGTGTAAAAAGAAATATCCTGTTTAATCTGAGGAGGCGTTGTAGTTCTCTCAGATTGACAGGATATTTTAACGACGAATTATTTTTATAAATATTGTTCCGCCTTTTTCGTATTAGCAAAATGAACCTTTGCACAATGATACAGTTCTGAACGATCGCGTGTTATAATTTTGGCGATTTGCTCATCTACTTTTGCAGAAGCACCTTTTAGTAAACGAAAGCCGACTTTTTCTGATAGTTTATCCATCGCTTTTAAAAACTGTGCTCGAGCGATGACTGAAGCTGCTGCAACAGCAATTGAGTAGCTTTCAGCTTTCGTCGTAAAGTATGTTTTCGGAAATAGTTGTTCATTTTCCGATTGAATATATCTTTCGTATAATGAAGGTTCGCAAAATTGGTCAATGACGATGCCTGAATAAAGTGCTTCCTTAATTTTTTCTAATAACAAGCGGTGGACATGATGGTGTATCATCGCTTTCATCTTACCTTGTGACCACCCACTTTGTTGTAAATCATTATACTTTTCATTATTTATTGTTAGTAGTGCATAAGGAATCTTTAGAGCGACAATTTGTTTTGATAATTCAAGTGCTTTTTCATCGGTTAAGTTTTTAGAATCTTGAATACCAATGGCTCGTAATTTTTCAATGTTTTCTTCAGTAACATAGCAACTAGCGGCAGTCACCGGTCCAAAGTAGTCACCTGTGCCTGACTCATCTGATCCGATATGACTTGCGGAAAAAATATGTTCAGGTACTGTTCCAGTCTTTTTCGCTAGTGGAGGGCTAGATTTATTACTGTCCCATTTAGTTAATTCCATCGTCGCATCTTTTCCTTGAAACAACACTTTTCCACTATTGTAGGCAGTAATTGTGACAGTCGGTTTCTTTGCGCGGAAAATAGACCCTTGTGGCGCATCTATTAAATAATCATGATAAAATTGTTGCATGTTCTGTATATTTTTTTCTGAAGCGTGAATAACACCTTGTGACATATATGTCCTCCTCTAAATGTATAAAAAGTTCGTTACTAACTCCCGCGAACGTTTCTCTTCAACAAACGTTTCCTAAAACGTTCGCTTCATGTTAAAATTAATTATAATTGAAAAGAGCGTCATTTGCATGATTTAGTGAAGGAGATTTTAGAAATGGGGCAAAATAAAAGAAGAATTACTGTAAACATTTATAATCAATCATACACGATGATCGGGAAAGAAAGCGAAGAACATATGAATCATATCGCACATTTAGTTCATGACAAAATGAAAGATATTCGCTCAGTTAATCATTCATTAGATACAACACAAGTTGCCGTACTAACAGCCGTTAATACGATGAACGATTTAATTAAGCAACGTGAAGAAAATGAACGGTTACGTCAATTATTAAATAAAGAAGAGGAACGTTAATTTATGGTTAGTTTAATTATTTTTGCTATTTTAATTTTAGGCTTTTTTATCGGTCTAAAACGTGGATTTATATTGCAGTTATTTCATTTAGTTAGCTATATCGTTTCATTTATTGTAGCAGCATTATATTATGATCGTTTAGCACATGAGTTAGAGCTATGGATTCCGTACCCTGAACTATCTTCGGATACGTCGTGGGCCATTTTTATGCAAACACTTCCTTTAGAAAGTGCTTTTTATAACGGTGCTTCATTTGTCATTATTTTCTTTGTCGTAAAAATTATCTTACAAATTATAGCATCTATGCTTGATTTTATTGCTGATCTACCTATTATACGCCATTTTAATAAATTATTCGGTGCAGCATTAGGCTTTTTAGAAGTGTACTTAATTATATTTATCGTTTTATTTATTCTCGCATTAACACCACTATCATCTGTGCAACATTGGATTGAAAAGTCTACATTAGCGAAATTAATGATTGAATATACACCAGTGTTATCAAAGCTCGTTGAAGGTATGTGGTTTACGACTTTATAAACATGAAAGACTAAGGAGGATTTTCGTTGGAAATAAATAAAAAAGATATTATTCGGTTACTAGAAGAAATTGCCTTGTTTTTAGAAATTAAAGGCGAAAATCCATTTCGAATTAGTGCTTATCGTAAAGCGGCACAAGCGCTTGAACGAGATAATCGTTCAATGAGTGAAATAACAGACTTTACGCAAATAAAAGGGATTGGTAAAGGTACAGCAGAAATTATTGCAGAGTACATAAATAACGGGACGTCTGAAGTGTTAGATCGGTTAAAAGAAGACATCCCAGAATCACTTTTATCGTTGCTTAAAATACCTGGTCTTGGTGGGAAACGAATTGCAAAATTGTATCAAGAGCTGGAAATTGTTGATATAGAAAGTTTAAAAAATGCATGTGAAAATGGTGCTGTTGAACAATTGTCAGGATTTGGTAAGAAGACGGTTGAAAATATTTTAGAAGCAATCAACGAATTGTCTGTACGAGTAGAGAGACTTCCAATTGCTTATATGTTACAACGTGTTGAACAAATTGAAACGATCCTGCGTTCTATCAAAGAAATAGAACGCTTTTCACGTGCAGGAAGTGTCCGTCGTTTAGAAGAAACTGTCAGAGACTTAGATTTTGTCATAGCGACACAGTCACAAGCAAGTGTGCGAGAGCACCTTCTGCAGATGGACAATATTGAACGGATTATTTCTGATGGACCGACGAAATTATCGATAACGATTCGTGATGAGTACTTAGTTGATATTGATTTTCGTTTCGTTACGAATGAAGAATTTATAACGACACTTCATCACTTTACTGGATCTAAAGATCATAATATAGCTATGCGTCAATTAGCAAAAGAGCAAGGTGAAAAGATTAACGAATACGGCGTGACAAGTGAAAGTAGCGATGAAGTACGAACATTCTCATCAGAAGAAGCGTTTTTCAACCATTTTAACGTACATTACATTCCGCCTGAATCGCGAACGAATGGGCTTGAAGTGACGAAGTTTCAGCGTGATCAATCAGTGATAAATGAAGCGGATATAAAAGGTGATTTACATAGTCATACGACGTGGAGTGATGCGGCCCATTCCATTGAAGAGATGGTGCAAGCTGCTATTGAGCGTGGCTATGAGTATGTTGCAATAACAGATCACTCGAAGTATTTACAAGTAGCAAATGGTTTAAATGAGTATCGTTTAAGGAAGCAACGTGAAGAAATTGACCGTTTAAATGAAACGTATAAAGAGATTGAGATTTTTGCAGGAGTAGAGATGGATATTTTACCAGATGGTTCACTCGACTTTTCAGATGACTTCTTAAAAGAAATGGATATAGTCATTGCTGCTATTCATTCGAGCTTTAATCAGACGGAAGAACAGATCATGCACCGATTATCCAATGCTTTACAACATCCATATGTGGACATTATCGCTCACCCAACGGGACGTCTTATCGGAAGAAGAGAAGGGTATGCCGTCGATATGGAAGCTTTAATTAATCAAGCGAAAGAAACAGAAACGGTGTTAGAAATTAATGCGAATCCGAATCGCTTTGACTTAAGCGCATATTGGGCGCAACAAGCAGAAGAAGCAGGTGTGCATTTGGCAATAAATACAGACGCCCATAACAAAAGTATGTTTTCTCATATGTCTTATGGTGTCGGAGTAGCTAAAAAAGGACTAATTAGCCAAGAGACAGTGATTAATACGTGGCCAGTTGAACGGCTTAAACAATATTTAACGCGTAACCATTAAAGGAGAATTAAGTGGATGAATGAACGGACTTTACACGTACTAGAGTTTCATAAAATAATTTCATCGTTAAGTGACTATGCGGCGACGAGCTTAGGTGAGGAACGTATTCACGCTTTAAGTCCAGCAACTGATTTAGAGCGTGTACAAATAATGCAAAATGAGACGGATGAAGCAGTGCACATTTTACGATTAGATATGGACGTTCCACTCGGTGGTATATTTGATGTAACATCTTCTGTTCATAGGAGTAGTATTGGCAGTGTTTTAAATGAAAAAGAATGTTTAGATGTAGCAAGTACACTTTACGGCGGACGGCAAGCGAAAGTATTTTTGGAGCAAGTAGAAGCGGGTGTTCCACTTTTAAAAGAGAAGGCGACTCACATAACGTCACTTCGCGATACAGAACGAGCGATTAAAAATAGTATTGATGAATTTGGTGAAATGCGCGATGATGCTTCGCCGACTTTAAGACAATTGCGGTCACAAATTCATTCATACGAAGGAAAAATAAGAGAGCGGTTAGGAAATATTATTCGCAGGAGAAGTAAAATGTTATCTGATAGTATCGTAACGATCCGAAATGACCGATACGTGTTACCAGTTAAACATGAATATCGTTCGGCAATCGGCGGTATCGTTCATGACCAATCAGCCTCAGGTCAAACACTTTTTATGGAGCCTAATGCAGTTGTTGAAGCGAATAACGAATTACAACAAGTCATCGTAAAAGAGAAGCATGAAATTCAGCAGATTTTACAACGTTTAACGATGAAAATTGCTGAAAGTCGTTATGATATTGAACAAAACCTTGACGTGTTAGCAGACATTGATTTAATTTGTGCTAAAGCAAAACTTGCCCGTGCAATGGACGCTGCGAAACCGACGATGAATGATCAAGGATTCATTCAGATGAAACAGGCAAGACACCCATTAATTCCGGCAGATGAAGTTGTCGCAAATGATATAGAAATTGGTAAAGATTATCATTCAATCTTAATTACTGGACCGAATACAGGTGGAAAAACAGTCGTTTTAAAACTTGTCGGTATTTGTACGTTAATGGCTCAATCAGGTTTACAAATACCTGCTTTTGACGGCTGTGAACTCGCTGTTTTTAAAAGTGTGTTTGCAGATATCGGTGACGAACAATCAATCGAACAAAGCTTGAGTACGTTTTCTTCGCATATGACGAACATTGTGCAAATTATCGATAACGTTGACAGTGAATCGCTCGTTCTATTTGACGAGTTAGGTGCAGGGACAGACCCGCAAGAGGGAGCGTCTTTAGCGATGGCTATTTTAGATAATGTGATCGAAAAAAACGCACGAGTCATAGCGACGACGCATTATCCTGAGCTAAAAGCATACGGATATAACCGAGAAAATATTATTAATGCGTCAGTTGAATTTAATGCAGAAACGTTGCAACCGACCTATCGCTTATTACTCGGTGTTCCCGGGAGAAGTAATGCTTTTGATATATCAAGAAAACTTGGGCTTGATGACGGAATTATTCAGAAGGCAATGTCACAAATTGATACAGAATCTCGAAGTGTTGAAGCGATGATTTCTTCACTTGAACATAGTCGTAAGCGAGCAGAAAAAGATTATGACCAAGCGCACGATATTCTCGAAGAAGCTGATCAATTATTATCATCTTTACAGCGAGAATGGCACAATTATGAGAATCAGAAAGAGCAATTATTTAAGCGAACGGAAGAACGTGCGAATGATGTTTTAGATAAAGCGCGTCAAGAAGCAGAGCAAATTATTGCAGATGTGCGCAAAATGCGCGATAATGCAGGATTCAAGGAACATGAGTGGATAGAAGCGAAGCGACAGCTCGATCAATCAACGGTTAAATTAACGAAAGAAGATAAACGTCAGCAAAAAACAGCAGAAGAAACAGAGCTGTCTGTTGGCGATGACGTACAAGTATTAACGATTAATCAAAAAGGAACTGTCGTCGACCGTGTGAAGAAAAATGAATTTGTCGTTCAAGTTGGTATGATGAAGATGACTGTCGGACGGAAAAACTTACAATTTTTAAGCCGGCAAAAGCCTTTTTCTGAAACAGAAACAGTCACTACAGTAGATAGTTCTGCCGCTCACGTTAAACAAGAGCTTGATTTACGTGGAGAAAGATACGAAGATGCACTACACCGATTAGAAAAGTATGTCGATAATGCCCTTCTAGCGAATTATCCATCTGTCACTATCATTCACGGAAAAGGGACAGGTGCGCTGAGAACAGGGGTGCAACAGTTCGCGGATAGTCACCCCCATGTTACATCTCACCGAAGTGGCCGTGAAGGTGAAGGTGGTAGTGGAGTCACTGTAATGGAATTTGCTTAAGTTAGAAGGAGGCAGATGAATGGTTTATAAAACGCTATCTAAAATATTGATTGTTGTGTCAATCGTCTTTGTCATATTAGGTATTATTTACGTCTTGTAAATTGTATAGACATTTTACAGCAGTAAGGAATGCATACGTGTATGTGTTCCTTATTTGTTCTGCTTATTTACGTAAGTACATGTTATAAACAAGGAAAACAGGGAATGAGAAGTAGTATAAAATTACGTGAATCATTTTCTTAATTGAACTTATTAATGAATAGCAAGGGGTATGGGCGAATGTTTTTAATGGAAGCAAGAAGAATTTTAGTCGTCATATTGGGCTCATTTTTATTAGCTTTATCACTAAATTTCTTTTTAATTAATGCGAATGTCTATTCAAGTGGTTTTAGTGGATTTGCGCAATTGTTATCAAGTATTTTTAAAGATTTTTTATCGATAGATCTTAGTACAGGGGTTTTATTGTTTTTACTAAATATCCCGGTACTTATTATTGGTTGGTTTAAAATCGGTAAAGGATTTACGATTTACAGTATCCTTTCTGTTATTTTTTCAACATTGTTTTTAGAACTATTACCAGTTATTTCATTGTCAGATGATATTATACTAAACGCCGTTTGTGGGGGAGTCATTGGCGGTGTTGGTGTTGGTATATCGTTAAAGCGAGGAGCTTCGACTGGTGGGATGGATATTGTTGCTATGATTTTGTCACGACTACAAGATAAGCCAATTGGTGTATACTTTTTAATATTAAATGCGGTCATTATCTTCGTTGCGGGTATTTTATATGAACCAGAAAACGCGCTCTATACGATGCTTACATTATATGTAACGACTTTAGTCATTGATGCCATACATACACGTCATGAAAAAGTAACGGTACTTATCGTGACACACGAGGCAGAAAAGCTTAAAAAAGCTATTCATCATGAATTAATTCGAGGAATTACAATTATTCCTGTAAAAGGTGCGTACTCAAATCAAGAAAAGTCAATGTTATATCTCGTTATTACGCGCTATGAGTTATATGATTTAGAGCGAATCATTAATGAAAATGATCCGTATGCATTTACGAACATTATTCAAACAGCAGGTATATTTGGCTTCTTCAGAAAAGAAGGCGAATCAATGAATACAGACATTCAAGAAACGAAATAGTAACCATAACAAAACCCTGTCTCACTCAGCAACTAAGCTGAAGACAGGGTTTTTAATGTTTCATTGTTTATCCTTTTAAATAAGCGTCAAGCATCCATATTGTTAAATCAATTTTTTCAATATAAGCGACTAACATGTCTTCTGTTACGACATCACCTTCGTCACCAGCTAATTCTGCACCTCTTCGTGCAATGTTCTTCAATACTTCATAGTCTGAAATCGTGTTATTAACCATCTGGTCAGCTGACAAGTGCTCATCATATACGCGTTCTTCAATCGTAGAGTATTCTAAAAACTCACTTAACGTTGAGAACGGGCGATAGCCTTGAGCAATAAGTCTTTCAGCAAATGCATCAAAATCGGCCGTCGTTTCGTCATACAGCTCTTCATATTTAACGTGTAAAGTGAAGAAATGTGGGCCTTGAACGTGCCAGTGATATTGATGTAGCTTCGTATAGAGTACTCCTTGATTGGCAACTAATTCGTTTAAAACAGCTGCAGCGGTATTTTGACGTAGTTCTGTTTCAGTCTTCATAAAATAACCTCCAGTAACATTTTAAACATCACGTTCAAAATGTGTATTTTGAGTACCTTTATATTCTTATTGTAAAGCAAGTTTAGTACATGATGCAACTATCTGAATTGAAAACTTTTAAATAGAATATCTAATCTTTTACCTCGTAAAATTGGCTCATAAGAAGTATGAGTAAAATGTTTGTGGGACTACGCCCTACTTGTTGTGTAAAGTTTTCACTTCAGAAATGTACTTCGCTTGTCCACGAAGAATTGGCGTTCATTCTTCTTTTCTCAACTTCTGTATTCTCGCTTTTAGCGATTCTACAGGGATTTTCGGTAACGTGTAGTGACAGGAAATTTCTTTCGCTTAATTGTAGTGCTGAGTATAAGAATTGATTGAAAATGTACTAAAAAGAATTATGCATGTCATAAAGAAAAAACAAAGAATACTAATCAAGTCATGAATAATAGATCGCTATTATCAATAGTGAAAGAACGATACGAAGACGCTGGCGGGAAGTAATGAGATAGGTGATAACCTATTTCATTACACGTATCCGAAAATCCCTAGCACTGACACGACAGTGGAAGAGCTAGAAGTTGAGGTCGTCCCGCCGCAAGCGTAGTATCGTTCTGGAACGGTTGCTTGCGAAAAGCGAAGTGTATATCACCTGAAATGATTAACAAGTCATTTGATAATAGTCTATACAAAAGATGGTATTTTGAACATATTTATTAGGTGTCCACAAATACTTGACTCAATCTCATAAGAATAATATGTTGCAAACAAAATATTTCATGGTAGAATACGTTTTACACTGTTTTATTAGTCAGAATATAATGAATTTACAAGTAAGCAAACTATTAGCATACATATATTAACGGTGCTATACTATGTTTACGAAAGATGATTGGAGGAAAGGTAACAATGGCAATTGTAAATGTAACAGATGAAAACTTCGCTTCTGAAACAGAAAAAGGCTTAGTTTTAGCAGACTTCTGGGCTCCTTGGTGTGGACCTTGTAAGATGATTGCACCAGTATTAGAAGAAGTTGATAGTGAAATGAGTGACAAAGTAAAAATTGTTAAACTCGATGTAGACGAAAATCAAGAAACTGCTGGAAAGTATGGCGTTATGAGTATTCCTACATTACTTTTAATGAAGGACGGTAACGTTGTTGATCAAGTAGTTGGTTTTCAACCAAAGGAAGCTTTAGTAACATTAATTAACAAACATGCATAATTAAAACGTATGTAAGAGTGAATAATTACGATTATTTACTTTTTTAATGAAAAAGCTTTAATGAAACATAAATATGATATACAGTGTTAATCCCTTGTTACGTGTGTGACAGGGGATTAACTATTTATAAGAGGGATCCGAATATGTCTGATTCATTAATAAAAGAAAAGCTCGCTGTCTTACCGACTAAGCCCGGGTGCTATTTAATGAAAAATAAGCACGGGACAGTTATTTACGTCGGTAAATCAAAAATGTTGCGCAATCGTGTGCGCTCTTATTTTCGAGGAGCTAACGATAAGAAAACACAACGACTCGTACAAGAAATTCGTGATTTTGAATATATCGTAACGTCGTCTGAAATTGATGCGTTAATTTTAGAAATGAATTTAATTAAAAAGTATAACCCGCGGTATAATGTTCTATTAAAGGACGGGAAAACATATCCTTATTTAAAAATAACAGCGGAGCGTCATCCCCGGTTGCTCGTGACGAGACAAGTAAAAAAAGATAAAGGAAAGTATTTCGGCCCTTATCCAAACGTTTATGCTGCAAGAGAAACGAAGAAGTTACTTGACCGGTTGTATCCGCTGAGAAAATGTAATAATAAACCAGGACGATATTGTTTATATCATCAAATGGGACAATGTTTAGCGTGTAATGAAGAACCACCAGCAAAAGAAGTATACGATGAAATCGTGAAAGAAATCACTTCTTTTTTACAAGGTGGTTATTCGACGATTAAGAAAGATTTAACAGAAAAAATGGTAGGATACAGTGAATCATTAAATTTTGAACGGGCAAAAGAAATGCGCGATCAAATATTTCATATAGAAGCGGTTATGGAACAACAGAAAATGGTGTTAAACGATCAAATTGACCGTGATGTGTTCGGATATAGCTATAATAAAGGCTGGATGTGCATTCAAGTCTTCTTTATTCGCCAAGGGAAAATGATTGAACGAGACATTTCGATTGCGCCGTTTTTCGGTGATCCTGAAGAGTCATTTGTTAGTTATGTGGCACGGTTTTACGTGAATCAAAATCATTTAAAGCCGAAACATATTTTGTTACCGATCGGAACAGACGCGAAACTACTGTCCGAATTGTTAGATGTTCATGCATATACACCATTCCGTGGACAAAAACGTAACCTCGTTCAATTAGCGACAAAAAATGCGACGATTGCACTTGAAGAAAAATTTGCACTGATTGAACGGGATGAAGAACGCACGATTCTAGCAGTTGATCGACTCGGAGAGATCCTTCACATTGAGACACCGTATCGTATTGAAGCGTTTGATAACTCTAATATTCAAGGAACAGATCCTGTTTCAGCAATGGTTACGTTTATTGATGGTCGTGCACAAAAGAATGATTACAGAAAATATAAAATAACGTCAACTGATCGACCGGACGATTATGAAATGATGCGCGAAGTTATTCGGAGAAGATATACACGCGTTTTGAAAGAAAACTTACCACTTCCAGACTTAATTATCGTTGACGGTGGAAAAGGACAAATAAGCGCGGCACGCGACGTATTAGAAAATGAACTCGGCTTAGACATTCCGCTTTGTGGATTAGTTAAAGATGATAAACACCGGACGAGTGATCTATTATACGGGGATCCACCAGAAATTGTGCCACTTGATCGTTCATCACAAGCGTTTTATCTTATTCAAAGAATACAAGATGAAGTACACCGTTTTGCGATTCGATTTCACCGTGAACTTCGTAGCAAAGGACTCATTCAATCAGAGCTTGATGTGATTGAAGGAGTCGGAGAAAAGCGTCGAACGATGTTACTCACACACTTTAAAACGTTAGAAAATATAAAAAATGCCTCAATCGACGATATTTGCCGATTAGGCATTCCGAAAAATGTTGCTGAAAATATTCGTGAAACGTTAAATAAATAACATATTAGAGTTTTAATAAAGATGCTTAATTTCTTTATTAAAACTCTTTTTTTATAAAAAGATAATTATTCCGTATAGTGCACTTTAAATTCTATTTGATGAATGCGTTTGTGAATCGATTCCGTACATTCGCATGTTTTACCTTTAATCATTTCTAATGCTTCAGCTAAAAACCCAGATTCAAGACGAAATTCTGTATTAAAAGAAGCTTTTAATCGAAGGACGACGGCATCTGATTTTAAATGGAATAATAAATAATTATTCTTCTCTTTTATGAGTTCTAAATGTCCCCAACCTAAAGCTTTAAATGTATGAACGATATCTTCCACCGTTTTTATTTCTAGCTTTCTTGCTGTTCTTCGGCCGAGAAAATATAGAAGTGTGTCTGATTCCTGACCGAATAATTCAGGGAGTGCGATGTAACGTAGTACATCATAACCCGCACCTTCTGTATGTAAATTGTCTAACAAATGAACCGGAAATGACTCGTTTTTCTTCGTCATGTCCATCACCCTTTCCAATCATTTCACAGATGATTACTTAATATAATAAACGTTTGTTCGTCTTCGCCAAATAGTTTTAAAATAAACGAGTGGCTCCGATTATTTATTATACATCATATTCGTAAAAAGTTGTAAGAATGATAGGTATAGGTATGAGTAAAATGTTTGTGGGACTATGCCCTACTTATTGTGTAAAGTTTCCACTTCAGAAATGTACTACGCTTGTCCACGAAGAATTGAAGTGCATTCTTCGCACCATCAACTTCTAATCCCTCCACTGCCGTGTCGGTATTAGGGATTTTCGGATACGGCTATTCCCGCAGACGTCTCTGTACATTTCTTTCGTTCAAGTTAATTTACACATGAAGATAGGCTTAAACGTTTGTTGCGGGAAAGCATACGGG
>Ga0079226_10000684_pt1 | contig 24584 bp, 30 predicted proteins | sample Poulit2014_FD_76345 | JGI IMG/M metagenome (GOLD analysis project Ga0079226, IMG submission 76345) | Agricultural soil microbial communities from Georgia to study Nitrogen management - Poultry litter 2014 | ecosystem: Environmental > Terrestrial > Soil > Agricultural land | place: USA: Georgia...
ATCTCAGTAAAAGCAATAGATGAGAATGATAATGAGGGTCCTGCTGCATCAACTGAGATAACGATACGTATGTCAGATGATAACAATAATAACGACAATCAGAACAACAATGAAGATGATGACAACAACAATCAAAATAATAATGATGAAGAATCTTCCGAAGATAATAACGAAGCATCATAAAGAACACAAAAGCCTTAAGGTTTATAAATAAAACCTTAAGGCTTTTTTAATTACACATTTTTAGCTTTTTCACGCTCTAATTTTCGCATGCGTTTTTGTCCTTCACGACATACTTCAAGTAGTGGACATTCAAAACAATTAGGATTTGCTGCTTTACAATGATATCTTCCAAAGAAAATTAAGCGATGATGGCTAACACTCCATTCATCTTCAGGTATTTTTTTCATTAAGGTCTTTTCTACTTGTAAAACTGAATCTTTCCAACGGCAAAATCCTAATCGTTTAGCGATACGCTCTACATGAGTATCAACTGCAATAGCTGGTATATCGTAAGCAACTGATAAAACAACATTTGCTGTCTTTCTACCTACACCAGCTAGACTTTCGAGATCTTCTCTTGTACGAGGGACTTCTCCATTATATTCATCTAGTAATCTTTGACATAACTTTTGAATATTTTTCGCCTTTGAGCGAAATAGTCCAATGGAACGTATATCTTGTTCTAATGTTTCGAGTGGTACTGCTAAATAATCTTCAGGAGTTTTATATTTTTTGAATAATTGCGTCGTTACCCGGTTTACATTCACGTCTGTTGTTTGGGCTGATAATAGAACAGCGATAACGAGTTCAAATGGATTGTCATGAACAAGTTCACAATGGGCGTCTGGAAACATATCTGCCATTGTATCCAAACAAAAGCGAATTTGTTTTTTTGTTAACATATCCTTATTTTCCCCCTTCTAGCCAATTAAAGTAAATAGAAGTATCTCTTTCAGATTCATCTGCTACTTGATATGTTGTTTCTTTTTTATGCTCCCTAAATTGTTTACTAGCTTCTCGAGCTTGTTCAACAGTTATGACACCTTTCTTCTGCCATTCTCGTAAGATGCGATCAATATATTTGAAGTTTAGTTTACCCATTAAGACGGCCTCTCGTAAAGCTGCTTTTATTAAAGAGGGTAAAAATTGATCTTCATCTAACCATGCATTGATCATTTCAATTTCAAAAGGCGATAACATTCGAGCAAATTCTTGTTCAAACAATAAAAAAATCGACCCATCTGTTTCTTCAATCGGTTGTTCTGATTGATGAATTAACTTTTCCCAAAATGGGTGCAAATTATAACTTTCGACCAATTGATTCATCTCATTTTCTGATTCATCAATGGTTAAATAGCCTTTTTGCATGAGCTTCTTTATTATACTCATACATTGGTTTTCACTTAATGTTACATATTGAGCAATTTCATTTGGAGTGGGAAAAGCAATCCCCTCTCTTAAAAAGCGATGTAATTGTAAAATAACGATGACATCTTGTTCATTAAGGCCAAATGATTTATATGTTGTCAATAATTGTTCTGGTATTGATATTTGATTTAACAAAACGTCTTGTAAAGAAACAGAACGATCTACCATGTTAGTTCACCTCATACAAGAGTATACCATATATTTGTTTAATCGTTTAAATGAAAAAGAAGTTGAAATAAATTCAACTTCTTAGCCGTTTTTCAACAAATCCTTTAATTCTTTTTGCTGCTTCTTCTAATATATGTAAGGATGTTGCATAGGATAATCGGACATTTTCTGGAGAACCAAAGCCACTGCCAGGTACAATAGCTACTAACTCTTCTTCTAACAATGCTTTACACCATTCATCTACCGATTCAAAGCCCGTTAACTCAACCGCTTCACTTACATTAGGGAAGACATAAAAAGCCCCATGTGGTTTTTTACAATGAATACCAGGAATCTCATTTAATAATTCATGTAGACGATTTAAACGGATCGAAAACTGTTCTTTCATTTCATTAATAGCTTGTTCGCTCTGATCGTTTGTATAGGCAGCAATTGTTGCATATTGTGAAATAGAAGTCGGGTTTGAAGTTGTTTGTGATGCAAAATCTGTAACAGCTTTAATAATAGATTCTGGACCACAAGCGTAACCAATTCGCCACCCTGTCATTGCATGTGATTTACTCACCCCATTAATGACAATTGTTTGTGCTTTAAGCTCATCTGAAATCGATGCAATCGAGACGTGTTTTTCATCAACATAAATCAGTTTTTCGTAAATTTCATCCGATACAATGATGATTTGATGTTTCAGACAAACATCCCCTATTGCTTTAAGTTCTTCTTCCGTGTACATCATACCAGTTGGATTACTTGGTGAGTTTAAGACGAGGACTTTCGTTTTATCGGTTATTTTTTCTTCTAATTGTGCGGCTGTTATTTTAAAGTCGTTTGCTTCAAGTCCTTCTACCCAGACAGGCTTCCCGCCTGCTAATTCTACTTGGTCCGGATAACTGACCCAATATGGCGTCGGTATAATGACTTCATCATCTTGATCAAGTAAAACTTGAAAGAGTAAGTATAAGGCAAATTTTGCCCCTGTTGCAACGACAACTTCTTTCTCAGTGTATTGCAGCTGATGGTCACGATTCATTTTATGAATGATTGCTTTTTTTAATTCAGGTATACCACCTACAGGTGTATATTTTGTATGTCCGTCATCCATGGCTTTTTTTGCTGCTTGAATAATAAATTCAGGTGTATTAAAATCGGGCTCACCAACACCCAAACCAATTACTTCTAAGCCTTCTGCTTTTAATTGTGCTGCTTTAGCTGATATTTCTAATGTTGGTGAAGGCTTTAGTGATAAAGCTTTCTTTGATAAATACATATTCTCAACCTCATTTATAAATTATTTCATTCGTAAACGTTCAAACCGCTCATTAGATTCCATTTCAATATAATCTAATGTGTATACATCATTTTCATAGTAAGCTATTTCCCATAATGGTGTATCATCAATGATCGCTGGTTTACTATATTTTAATTGACAGCTGTCACATTCATTTAATATTTTTTCCTCTACTGCTTTTACTTTATTTATATCTTCCGCACGGGTGACGGTCCATTGTTCATGATCTCCCCGTTCCTTTAAAGGAACAAAAACATAAGTATATTCATCATCATTATTTTTCCCATAAAATATATGATATGTCTCTTCCTCGACAAATTCATAACGTTCAAAAATAGATTCTAAATAGGCTTCCTCTTTAACTAATGCTTGGCTTTTACCAATTTCATTATATTTAGATTGATCAATAATAGTAAAAAAATAAACGATATACAAAAGTAAAAAAAGTATGGCAAAGACAATTAAAATAGTGATGATTTTCTTGACTAAAGACCTTACATTAACTTCATTTTGATTCATATGCATCAACCATTCTTATTAAAGATATACATATATTAAAGCATGAAAATCAAAATAAGTAAAAACTCTTATCGTATTTGATAAGAGTTTCCTAAAATCCTGCTGTTTTTATTCCTTTTTAACTAACAATCGGGTAAAAAGCTAGTGTCTTCAATATGATAACTTTGATCATTATTTGGAAAGTGACTCGCTTTTACTTCTTTAATATATTGTGTCAATCCTTCCTCTATCACATGATCAAGATTGACGTAATTTTTTACAAACTTAGGAAATGAAGCTTGTCCATATTGCAAAATATCATGATAAACTAAGACTTGCCCATCACAATCTGGGCCTGCTCCAATACTTATTGTTGGTATTGTCAGTTGATTTGTAATAAAATTTCCGACTTCTTTCGGTATACACTCTAAGACGAGACAGGCAATACCTGCTTGTTCTAGTCGTTTGGCATTTTGTATGATATCTTGAATGCTCTCTTTTGTTTTAGCTTGTAATTTATAGCCGCTCAACACATTGATATGTTGGGGTGTTAAACCTAGATGGCCAATGATTGGGATGCCACCTGCTGTCATATGTTTGATCGCTTGCTCAATAATGGGATTGAAACCTTCTAACTTAAGGGCGTTAGCTTGGGTCTTTTGAAATAAATAAGCCCCCTGCTTCACTGTATCTTCCACGCTAGAGTGATAAGTCATAAAGGGCATATCAACGGCCATAAAAGTATCTTTTGCACCACGTCGAACCGCTTTTCCATGATGGATCATATCGTCTATCGTTACATCAATTGTTGAATTATAACCTAAGGCGACCATACCTAGTGAGTCTCCCACTAAAATCATATCAATTCCTGCAGCCTGTGCCAGTTTAGCTGAAGGGTAATCATAAGTTGAAATCATAGCAATTTTTTCTTTGTTTCAATTCGTGTAATTCAGCAATCGTAATCATACAATCCTCCTAAAACCAACTAATTTCAGCAGAATATATTTTTTCAACTTGTCCACTAGCTTGTTTCATTAACAAAGCCCCATCTTCAGCAATTCCTAAAAATCTTCCACGTCTTTCTTCCTTACCAACTGTATAATGAACGATTTCATTCATTTTAAAACCATAATGTTCCCATTTGTTTTTAATGTTGGAAAAGCCTATTTCCATAAATTGCTCATAAGCTACTTCGAAGTGTTCTACAATATGTTGAATAAAATGCTTTATATCCCATGATTCACTTGTCTCATTCTTTAAAGAAGTTGCTTGGTAATGCTCATTCTTAAACAATTGCTCATCATTTTGATTCATATTCATTCCGATTCCAATGACGACATAAACAACTTGGTCTTGTTCAGCATGCATTTCAGTTAAAATACCACAAATTTTCTTATCATTAATTAAAATATCATTTGGCCATTTAATTTTTGGTTGTAAGTGGCTTACTTTTTCAATCACTTCAGCAATAACTGTTGCTGTTAATAAGGTTAATTGAGGAGCAACATAAGGTAATATATGAGGACGTAATATGAAACTCATACTAATGGTATCACCCTTTAATGACTCCCATTTACGTCCAAGTCTGCCCCTACCTTCTGTCTGTTCATCTGCAACAATAATCGTGCCGTGTTTCGCTCCATCAATAGCTAATTCATGAGCTAACTTCTGTGTTGATGGAATTGATTCATAATGAATAAACTTTTTTCCAATCGTATGTGTCTTTAATCCCCATGATAATGTATTCGCACTTAATTTCTCTGGTTTACGAATGATTCGATAACCTAAACGAGGTTTTGATTCAATTTCATAACCATCTTTTTTCAATTCATTCATATGTTTCCATACCGCACTGCGGGAAATATGAAGTGAATTTGAAATTTGTTGGCCAGAAATGTATTGATCATTATTTGAAGATAAGATTTTTATTATTTCATTTCTTGTTGATGACATAGAACCCATTCCTTTATCAACATTTTATTATTTTTAATGTCTTCGTTTAAAATCGCTATTTCAATAGCTCCTAGTGTATCGCCAATCCATTTACCTCTTTTTTTATGTGGAAATAGACTAATTAAGTCATTTCCTGAAAAATCGATATCATCTTTTGACTGGATTGGTAGTGTTTCTTTCAACTCATAAAAACTTTCTTCCTCAATTGGTAAGTGGATTCTCTTACTTAAAGAGATCGTTGTGGCAATTAAGTTTTTGTCGACTTGATATACATTTAGTGAAGATAATCCTTCTTTTTTAAATGATTGGACATATGTATACAATTTAACCGCATCATCTATCATTTTATTTGATGCCTTCCATTCTTTCATCACTTGCCTGATTGGAAGGTCATTTAATAGCGCATAATGTGCAATGAATTCACTAAATGAATCGTAACGTCTTGTCACTTCTTTGCAAAAAGCCGCATTAAAGGAGCTTGTTTTAAAATACGGTAAGTTATTGAATATGTTATATTCGTTCATAATGGCTAGACATTTAACAAGATGTGGCGCTTGTAATAGTTTGTTAAATTCATCTGTAATACGTTCAACAGCTACTGTGTTTAATAAATCTTTATGGTCTTGAATCGATCTTTCTAACGTCCTATCCAATGAAAAATTATATTGCCCCATCAAACGAAAAGCACGAATAATTCTTAAAGGATCTTCAACGATTCGTTTACTTGTGTTTTCAACACCAATTAACTTTCTCTGCTTAATGGCTTCTTGCCCCTTAAAGTAATCAAGTAAATGTCCTTCCTTATTCATGGCGATTGCATTAAGTGTGAAATCTCGCCTTTTCAAATCTTCATAAAGAGAAAGAGGTTCATTTGATTGTAATTCACTTGTTTTAAAAGTGGTTACTTCATATGAGAGATGATTATATCTTACAATAACAGTACCATGTTCTACATTTAATGGAATTGTTTTAGGAAATAGACGGATGATTTCATCTGGTTTTGCAGATGTTGTAATATCAATATCATTTACGGGGAGTCCTAATAAATAATTTCTAATACATCCGCCTACAAAATAAGCTTCAAAACCATTATCTTCTAGTTCTTCAATGATTGCATAGCCATCTTTAAATTGGTCAAGCTTCATCGCTCTCACCTTGTGGTGAAATAAGTGACTTATATAAATTAATATATTGATTTAATATTTCATCCGAATGAAATGTCTTTGCCGCTCGTTCAAATGCATTGTGAGAGAGTTCCTTTCGTAAGGCGTCATCTTCTAGCATCTGAATGATATATTGACTAGCTTTTTCATAATCTCCTAATTCCACGACATAACCAGTTTCACCATGAACGATTACTTCGGGGATCCCACCGATATTAGTACCAATGGTCGGAACTTTACATGCCATCGCTTCTAATAAAACAAGGCCAAAGCTTTCTTTTTCAGACATGAGTAATTTAACATCAGAAAACGATAGTAATTCACTGATGCTTTTTTGCTTACCTAAAAACAATACATCATCTTGTAAGTTTAATTCATTCACTAGGTCGATCACTGTCGATAATTCTGGTCCATCACCTACAAAAACAAGTTTAGACTTTACCTTTTTTCTGACAAGATGAAAAGCTTTTACAATATCAGGAATTCGTTTTACTTTTCTAAAGTTTGAAATGTGAATTAAGACTTTGTCGTCAGGCGCAATATCATATTTCTGTCTTAAGTTAACTTCATCTCGTTTATAATAATCAGCTTCATTTACAAAGTTATAAATGACTGAAATATCTTTTTTGATTTGTAAACTACTTTTTGTTTCATTAACTAATGATTGTGAAACAGCAGTCACAGCATCTGATTGCTCTAAGCCGTAGGCAATCATTTTTTTAAAGACTTTATCATAACCTAAAACCGTAATATCTGTTCCATGTAAAGTTGTGACTATTTTAATGGGATGGCTTGCAATTTCACGCGCTAAAATGGCGCTAATAGCGTGTGGCATCGCATAATGAACATGTAATATATCTAGTTTTTCACGATCAATGACTTCAGCCATTTTTGCCGCTAAAGCTAAATCGTATGGTGGGTATTGAAAAACAGGATAATCGGTTATTTCAACTTCATGGTAAAAAATATTCGGATTTGTACAATGTAGTCTGATTGGTATACTCGAGGTTATGAAATGAACTTCATACCCTTTATTCGCTAACATATTGCCTAGCTCTGTTGCTATAATACCTGAACCACCTATAGTTGGATAACATGTAATACCGACTTTCATCATATTAATCAACACCTTTATGATGACTTTGTTTAACAATTTGACGCCATGATAAATCGCCACGCTCAAGTCCATGAATAAATACTTCCGCTGCAGCGATATTCGTAGCAAGTGGAATTAAATAAACATCACATAAGCGCATTAATGCACTTACATCAGGTTCGTGAGGTTGTGCTGTCAAAGGATCACGGAAAAAGATAATAATATCTAACTCATCATTTGCTACAAGCGCCCCAATTTGCTGGTCCCCACCGAGTGGCCCAGATTGAAAACGATGTACATCTAATCCAGTTGCTTCCGCAATTAATTTACCTGTTGTTCCTGTTGCACATAATTCATGTTCTTCTAAAATATGTTTATAAGCAATGGTAAAATTGATCATTTCTTCTTTCTTTTTATCGTGTGCAATCAATGCGATTCTCATATTCGCAATCCCTCTCTCACTTTAATTTAAGTCTAAAACATGTTCTAATCCGTAAATTAATTCTTTTTTATTCATCACTTGTTCGATAGCATATTTTAAACCACTCATATATGCTTTACGATCAAATGCATCATGCTTAATCGTTAGCAATTGACTTGTACTACCAAAGACAACTTCTTGATGGGCCACTAAACCTGGTAGACGCATGCTATGTACGTGAACGCCACCTTCAGAAGCACCACGCGCTCCTTCCATACTTTCATATTCATTGGGATGGCCTTGCTGCTTTTCTTCTCTTACTTCATGAATCATTTGTAATGTCTTCACAGCTGTACCTGATGGTGCATCTACTTTATTATCGTGATGCTTTTCAATTATCTCGACATCCGGGAAAAATTTAGCAGCTTGCTTAGCGAATAACATCATTAAAATCGCACCTAATGCAAAATTAGGGGCAATGATACAGCCAACTTGGTTTTCTTTACTAACCTTACGTAAATCATTAATTTGTTCCTCAGTAAAGCCTGAAGTACCAACCACAGCTCTTACTTCATGTTCTAGAGCAATTTTTGTATATGTATAACCGACAGATGGTATCGTTAAGTCAATATACACATCTACCTCATGTTCATTTAAACATACTTTTAAATCATTATATACGGGAAGGTTTACACCATATTTAGCTTGAATGGTTTCTTTTGTTTGATCTCCAGTATTGTGATCGATGCAAGCAACTAAGTCGATATTTGCTTCATCCTTCATCATTGCTAAAGCTTCTTGGCCCATTTGTCCACGAGGCCCACCTAAAACTACTTTTATACTCATCACGTATTCCTCCTATTTTCTCGTCCAACGATCTTTATCTCTTGTACTATATTTATCGATTGTTGTTTGAAAAGCTTTTGATAAATCGATGTCTAATGAATTTGATAAACGAGTTAAAACAAAAATAATATCACCAATCTCTTCTTCTATTGTAACATGCTCTTCAGATTCCTTTTTAGGCTTTTCACCATAAACATGATTCACTTCGCGAGCAAGTTCACCTACTTCTTCTGTTAAACGTGCCATTAAAGCAAGTGGTGAAAAATAACCTTCTTTATATTGGGAAATATAGTCGTGTACTCGTTCTTGAATTTCTTTTGTCGTATATGTATGATTTGTTCGCATGTAATCCCCTTCCTAGTCATAGTTAACTTTATGTTAGCGAATTGATCATAGTTTGACAAATGTTAAATATCAAATATGGTTAATTTAATGTAAAATAAAAACGATTAGCTTTTAATCGCTAATCGTTTTATAAGTTAATCACGACTGTTTAAAAATATTAATACGAAACGTAATAATTCTAATACAGCTACTAAAGCAGCAGCAACATAAGTTAAAGCAGCTGCATCAAGTACTTTTTTAGTTGGTTTTTCTTCATTTCGTTCAAGAATACCGATGCGCATTAATTGGTCCATTGCTCGAGATGACGCATTAAATTCGACTGGTAATGTAACCATTTGGAATAAAACACCAAATGCCATAAAAATAATCCCTGCTAAGATTAAATTCGACATGCTTAGTAACATACCTGCTAAAATAATCCATATTGCTGAACTTGAACCAAATGATGCTACAGGAACAAGTGCTGTTCTAAATTTTAGAAAAGTATACTCCTCAGCATCTTGGATAGCATGACCAACCTCATGTGCAGCAACTGCAGTCGCTGCCATTGAACGTCCACTATAGTTACCTTCTGATAAGCGAACAACTTTAGATCGTGGATCATAGTGATCTGTTAATTGTCCTCTAACAGCTTCAATTTGAACGTGATCTAATCCGTTATCATCTAATATTTTTCTAGCTACTTCTGCCCCTGTCATTTGAGCTTGTGTTGGTACTTTTGAATATTTACTATAAGCTGATTTTACTTTCATTTGTGCCCACATTGGTATAATGAGCAATAATGCAAAATACAAAATATACATTCCTAATGACATAACTTCACCTTCTTTTATATTTAACTATCCTATAGTCAATAATAGTCAAAAAGAGACCGATAGTCAACGAATTAGAACATTATTGCCTTAATTTATTATGGCGATAAATGGTTAAATAATATGCAATGAAGACTGATAAAACTGAAAGCCAAAATGTGAAGTATCCGATGTGATTCATATACTGATCAAGTGAACCATAAATAGGCATCATCCCATAGACGTAATCGATTATCAGATCATGAAATATAAAGAGTGTTGCAAAAGCTAAGTGCTTTAATTTAATTTTATAAAATGGTGTATATAATAAACCTTGAATAGCCATGGCAGCATGTGATCCAATTAACATATAGCCTTGCCAGCTTAAGTAACCATCAACCATCAAAGTTAATATATTCATAACGACTGCCCATATGCCATATTTAAATAATGTCGTAACTGCTAAGGCTTCAATGTATGGTATATTTTTACCAAAAATAAAAAAGCCTAAAAAAATAGTAAAGAACAAACTGGCTGTTGGACTGTCTGGAACAAACAATAAAAATTGTGGTGGTGTTATTTTTAATTGAAATTCATACCATAAATAACCGTATATCGTTCCACCTAAATTAATAAAAAATAAGACAGATAAAAACGTACGATTTAACAAAATATTGCGAATGTAATACATATAGATACCCCCGCTTTAAAAAAATAGCATCTTCATCACAATGTGATAAAGATGCTATTGATCATGATTAATCTTCTTCAACTGAAGCAATAAATTCTGCTAATTGCTCAAGTTCTTCATCAGAACCTTGGAATAAGTTATCCGGCATTTCACCAATACCGTCAACTGCAATGTCAGCAATTTCATCAACTGAATAATCAGTTCCAATTAATGTAGGACCTGATGCACCTTCTAGCGCATCACCATGACAACTTGCACAGTTATTTTTGTATACTTCATATCCATCATCATCTGGATCAAATGGGAATTCGTCTGGATGAATTGGTTGGTTTTCCTCTTCGATTGCTGCCCAATCAACTGGTGCCGCTGATTCGTAAGTTAACCATATAACAGAAGCTAATGCTAATAACATTAATCCTACTGCAATTGGACGTGATTTAGGTCTACGACCTGGTCCATTATCTAAGAATGGCGCTAAAAGTAAAGCACCGAATGCAAGTCCTGGTAAAATAATAATACCAAATAAGATGTAATCTTGACTCGCAAATTCATATTTTAGTAATTGATATAAGAATAAGAAATACCAGTCAGGTAACGGTAAGTATGCCGCGTTTGATGGATCTGCTAAGCCTTGTAATGGAGCTGGTGCAGCAACTGCTACCGTTAAAAATCCAATTAAGAAAACTGATCCAACTAACCACTCTTTTAATAAGAAGTTAGGCCAGAATGCTTCCGTACGACCTGGGTACTCTGAATAATCCTTTGGTAAATTTGGTGTTCTTTCTGCACTAATTCGGGAATCCCCTACATAGCGCATACCTTTACCTCGTTTCACAGCTTTCCCTCCTCTTTTTATAGTGGTCCGGCAATACCTTGTCTACGTATTAGAATAAAGTGTACACCGAGTAATGCGAATAATGCTGCTGGTAAGAAGAACACGTGAATTGCGAAGAAACGAGTTAACGTTTGTGCTCCAACAATTGATGCATCTCCAGCTAATAGTGTTTTTAATTGTACACCAATGAATGGTACTTGTTCTGCAATTTCAAGTCCAACTTGAGTTGCAAAGTATGCTTTATCATCCCATGGTAATAAGTAACCTGTGAATCCTAAACCTAACATAACGAAGAATATTAGTACTCCAACCATCCAGTTAAGTTCACGAGGCTTCTTATATGCACCTTGGAAAAATACTCGCATTGTATGTAGTAACAACATAACGATTGTTACGCTGGCACCCCAGTGGTGCATACTACGAACAATTTGTCCGTGAGCGACTTGACTCTGTAAATAGTATACGGATCTCCAAGCATTTTCAATATCTGGTACATAATACATCGTTAAGAACATACCTGATAACACTTGGATAACGACTACGAAGAATGTTAATCCTCCAAAGCAATATACGAAAGCTGAGAAGTGGTAAGCAGGGTTAACATGCTCTGGAACTTCATGGTCAGCAATATCTCGCCAAATTGGAGTAATATCGATTCTCTCGTCGACCCAATCATAAAGTTTTTGTAACATATATTATTGCTCCTCCTCTCTACTCTCTAGGTTTTGCTTCACCTAAAAATAACATTCCATCTTCAACTTTTTGTTCATAAACATCTAGTGGTGATAATGGTGGTGTTCCTGGAACGTTTGTCCCATCTTTGTAATAACGACCATCATGACAAGGACAGAAGAACTCATTCTCATACTTGTCACTACCTTCCCATGATACGAAACAACCTAAATGTTTACACTTCGGGGAAAATGCTTGGATATCTCCATTATCATCTTTAAATACCCATGCAGTCTTATTAACTTTATCTTTAACCCATCCATCAATTTGTTCGACTTCCCAATCGATACGTGTTGGTGTTTCATCAATATCATCTACTGATAATCCGACGTTAGCAAAATCACCTGACGCTTCTTTTGTTTGAAGTACAGGGTCAACTGCCATTCGGACCATAGGCATTAGCATTCCTGCTGCCATAAAACCACCAAGACCTGTTAATGAATAGTTTAAAAATTGTCGACGGGATACTTGTTGCTTATCTTTACTCATCGTTTTCCCCCTCTCTTTCTACATAATCATATTCATTTTAACTCATAAAATTATTACTAGGACAATACCAATAATAGCTTAAAGTTGTCTTTCGGTCAATTATTAATACTATTTGTAACAAACTTTTAGAAAATTTGTTAAAAATGAAATATGTTTACCAAAACATGCGAATGAATTCACTAATTTGTTCAACTTGATTATGAATGACTGTTTTTGCTTCTTGACTATTAATATCTGCTTTCTTACCGATTGGTAACCAGATTAAATGTCCTTCTAATTCTTGTTCAACCTTTTTCCATTGCATATCAAAAGTTACAAAAAAGACAGATTTAAAAGGTTGTTCTTTTAAATGAGTAACCCATTGATTCAAGCGATTAACTTCATCTTCTAAATCAGAGCTTTTAATATAAGTATATTGAGGCGTTAACATCACTCTTCCACTTAGTTCGTCTTCAATCTGATGTGTCGAATGTCTTAATACAGTTTCTTGAAATGCTTCGTTAAGTATAGTAGTCTCATTTTGCAATTGAAAAGGAATTAAAGGAATAATTAATGTGTCAATATATTCCTTCGCTTGAACATATTTTTCTAAATCTTCTACTGTCCACTTCATATCTATCAATCCTATTTATTATTTATACTCATATCATAACATAAACTACATATCGTTTGAAAATGAAAGTCGGTCAAGATATTCTGCTGTATCAAGATCTTCAGGCTCTATTTTTAAGTAGTCACTTAAGACTTGAATTGCTCGATCTCTTAAACCTTCTTCGACTAAAAAGTAACCATAAGCTTTTAAAAATGGCGCATCATAACTTAAGGCTAAATATGCTTTTTCATATGCTTGTAAAGCTGCATCGTATTCTTCTAAGGCCTCATAAGCTTTAGCTAATTCCCAATCATAGTCCCCATCTTCACTATTTGTTTCTTTAATCGTCGTAATTAAATCAACAATTGCTTCATAATCATCTTTTTGTTGGTACATTTGAACAAGTAGTAAGATGGCTTCTTTATAGTCATAATCTAAGGCGATGGCTTCTTTTGCAAAGCTAATAGCTTGAGGTATATTTCCTGACTCATAATGTAGACGGGCTAACTGTAAATATAAGGCCTTATTATATTCATCCTGCCTCAAACCCTTTTCTAATGTTTCTAATGCTTCTTTTATTTGACCTTCATCCTGATAAGCTTCAGCTAGTTCTGTATAAGTTGAGAAGTAATCAGGATCCATAGCTAATAACTCCTCCCATTTTTGAATGGCTATTTTATTACGTTGTAATTGTTTAGCTATATAGCCATGCTTAAACAGAATGTCAGGTGACTCTTCTTCTAATTCATCATACATTTTTAAAGCTTCTTCATACTTTCCTAAGGTTCCATAACATTCAGCTAATCTTTCTGTAATTGAAATCCCTTAGATTTGTAAGTTATTGTCAAGTACTTTTTCATAAAAAGGAATAGCACGATGGAATTGACCAATGGAGAACATTAATTCTGCTAAAGCCATATCAATTATAAGTTCGTCTGGTGCATGATCCTTTGCCGTAAATAATTTAGCTTCTGCTACTTCGAACAACCCTTGCATTTGATATAAATCTGCTAGCATTAATAAACTAGCTAAGTAATAAGGATCCTCCTCTTCAACATCTGACAATAAATCAATCGCTTCTTCATCACGCTCAATATCTATATACATTGAAGACAAGGAAACGAGTAATTCGCCATCTTCCGGTGCTTCTTTTAACATATCTGTAATAAGTGCAATACCTTCTTCATAAAAACCAAACTGATAATAAACATCTTTCGCTTCATACTTGGCTAATAAATCATCGTCTTTTTCAATTTTCTTTAATATGTTCATTGCTTCTTCCACTTGACCTACCTCAAGTAATGCAACAGCTTGTTCTGCTTGACTCATTCCATTACCCCTCACTTTTATAAACAAAAATAGAATCTACAAAAAGTAGATTCTATTTATATCTTATTGTATTTGCATCACATGGTCAAAAAAATTCGGATATGAGATGGCAATCGATTTGATTTCATCTATTTTGACCTCATCATTTGCAATCATAGATGCAATGACATTCATCATTGCAATACGATGATCACTGTATGACTTTACACTTCCACCTGTTAAATGATCAGAACCATCGATTATCATGCCGTCATCTGTTTCTTCGATAGATGCCCCTAAAGCTTTTAAATTATGAACAACGGCCTTAATTCGGTCTGTTTCTTTTACGCGTAGTTCTTCAGCATCTTTTATAATTGTTTTACCCTTAGCTTGGGTCGCTAGAAGCGCAATGATCGGAATTTCATCAATTAAACGCGGGATTAAGTCACCTGAGACTTCCGTTCCATTTAATTGTGTTTGAGTGACAGTGATATCACCTAATGCTTCTCCACCACTTTCACGAAGATTGCTGATATCTATATCGGCACCCATTTGTTTCATGACATCAATGATACCCGTTCGTGTCTCGTTTAACCCAACATTTTTTAAAGTTACTTGACTGTTAGGTACGATTGCAGCTGCAACAAGGAAAAAAGCAGCTGAAGATATATCACCTGGAACAGTGATATCATGTGCTTGTAATTTATTTTTATTAGTAATCGTAATGTCATTACCTTTTATCGATAAATCCGCCCCAAATGACTTCAACATATTCTCAGTATGATTCCGGGTAGTCGTATTTTCTACAACAGTTGTTTTCCCTTCAGCGAATAATCCAGCAATTAAAACAGCTGACTTTACTTGAGCACTCTTTACAGGTAGTTCGTAATGAATTCCTTTTAATGTTTTGCCTCGAGTTGCAATTGGTAGATAAGAACCACCGTGACGCCCATCAATACTAGCTCCCATTTCCCTTAAGGGATTAACGACACGGTCCATTGGTCTAATCGTTAGATGGGGATCACCGTGCATAACTGAGTGAAAGGGTAGAGCTGGAATAATCCCAAACATTAATCTTGCTGTTGTTCCTGAATTACCAAAGTACAAAGGTACCTTCGGCTCAATAAACTCTTCATATCCTTTACTCTCAATTGTAACCTTTGTTTCGTCACGCTGAATATTTACACCAAAATGACGAAAGATGTCAATCGTGTGCAAACAGTCTTCCCCCGGTAAAAAATTGTCTATTGTCGTTTTACCTTTAGCTAGTGAACCAAACATAATGGCACGGTGAGAAATGGACTTATCTCCTGGAATAGCAATTTCACCTTGCAATTTATTTTGAACTGGTTTACATATGAATCCCGACATTATTTTCACTCCTATAAATTACGCATAAACAGCAATTTCATAATCATGCTCTTGTAATACTTGAATAGCTTTTTGACGGTCCTCTTCATTTAAAACACTTAAACGGAGTGCGCCATTTATATCTTCACGAATTTCTAAAATTCTAATATTACGTATACTAATATCGTTTTGTGCTAATAATTGAACCACTTCAGCTATGGCACCAGGCTTATCTTTAATATCTACAAAAAAGTCATAAAAAGCTGGTAAAGCCCCACCAACCTTTTTGGAACCTAGACCATCACTATATTTTTTCGCTTCTTCCAAATAATGAATCATCTCATCATCGTTGTTTTTATCTAAAAACTCTTTTAAAGTTACCATTTCATTGATAAAATCTTGTAAAAGTCGAGACATCTTACTCCCGTTGTGTGTGAAAATATCTTGCCACATTTTAGGATTGCTTGAAGCAATTCGTGTGATATCTCTAAAGCCACCAGCAGCAAGATCGGGTAAGTAAGAATGAACTTGCTCCCATTTTTTAGCTTGTTGAACGAGTGATGAAGCGATTAAATGTGGGAAATGCGATATAACACTTGTCATTTCATCATGTGCATCATGGGGTAAAACTAAAAAGGAACTTTTCGTTCCAGATAATATATTTTTTAATAACTGAATTTGTTCTTCCTTACTCTTTTCTGTAGGTGTCAAAACATAGATTGCATTTTCGAATAAATGCGATCGAGCTGCTTGGATGCCAACCTTATGAGAACCTGCCATTGGATGACCACCAATAAAGGTAATTTTATCATTTGTTAGTTGATTAGCTGTATCGACGATTGTTCCTTTAACAGAGCTAACATCTGTCACAATCACATCACGATTAAATTGAAAATGATCAAGTTGTTTTAATAACTCAATGGTTCCTGATATCGGCGCTGCTAAAAAAATAACATCTGCTTGCTTAGCAGCCTCTTCAAATGAATGATATATCTCATCCACGATTTCATGGTCAAGCGCATATTGTAAGGTCGAATCTGACAAATCATATCCCATAATAAGATATGGATCTTCAGATTTTCGAATTGCCTTAGCGATAGATGCACCGATTAATCCTAATCCACTAATTAATATTTTAGTCATTTAACTTATTCATCCTCGTTCTTTATCAAATTGTTCAATAACATTTGATAATTGTTTCATATCTTCTTTATTTCCAATTGTTATTCTAACTGTTTTAGGATAACCAAGTGCATTACCAGAACGTACAATAAAACCTCTTTGTAAGAGATAATCAACAAACTCATCAGCATCTATTGGAATGTTAACTAATAAGAAGTTTGTATGTGATTCATAATAAGTCCAACCAATATGATCTAAATCAACCTGAAATTGCTTTAAGGCAGCTTCGTTATCTGAGCGAGATTTTTGGACAAATTCATCATCTGATAAGGCAGCAATTGCAGCTTCTTGAGTGATCGACGTTGTATTAAATGGTCCACGTACAATATCAAGTAATTCAGCTAACTTATCATCCATGATGCCATAACCTATACGTAAACCTGCAATTCCATATATTTTAGAGAATGTACGCAAAACGATTAAGTTTTTATACTTCTTTAAATTAGCATGTAAGTTGTAATGCAATGATTCATCAACATACTCAATGTAAGCCTCATCTAAAACGACAAGAACATGTTCAGGTACTTTACTCATAAAGTTATGGAACTCTTCTTCTTTGATAAAAGCACCACTTGGATTGTCTGGCGTACATACCCATACTACTTTTGTCTGTTCATCAATTGAACGAGCCATTTCCTCTAAATTATGACGGCCATTAACCGTAGGTACTTCAATTAATTGAGCACCTTCAATTAAGGCGTGCTGTTTATATTGAGAAAAAGTAGGATTTGCCATAATAGTGTTTGTACCTTCATGTAGGAAGGCACGGCAAATACAAGTAATCAAATCATCTGAACCTGCTCCTAAAACAAATTGTTCTTTTGGTAAATTAAATTTTTCAGCAAGAGCCAGTCTTAAATCCAATGCATAGCCGTCTGGATAAAGCTCGAGAGCAGCAATTTGGATAGCTTCTTTTACTTTTTCAGAAAAACCGTACGGATTTTCATTCGAAGATAATTTGACGATTCGATCTAAATTAAATTGCTTCTTTACCTCTTCTATTTGCATCCCTTGTTTGTAAGGGGACATTTTATTTAAAATGGTTTTTCCGTACATTTTTCCAACTCCTTTATGTTAAATCCGGACGAAGCTTTATCGCTTCATTTAAAAATATATGCTCTACTTGTTCTTGTGCTAAGTCTGTCTTAGCAACTAACATGACACGAATACAGTTTTCTAAACTATTAGGTACATCGACCTCTTTCATACACATAACAGGCACATGCCTCCAACCATCAATTAAACGCGACACTTTTGCTGGAAATGTTGCATTTAAATCATCTGTTAGTGAAAAGAACACGTGTGAAATATCTTCAGGTTTGATCTCATTTTTTTGAACCATTGTTTCAACTAGTTTTTTAGTTTCGCATAACATTTCTTCTTCTTCATTTCGTATGACTGTTGTTGCTCCTCGAAATCCTCGCATCATTTCACACGAACCTCCTCTATAAATTCATTTAAGACTTCGTTTAAAATTGTTTCGTCTATATTTTCAATTGTTAAATGAGTGATATCTTTTAATAAAACCATTTGTACTTGACCTAGTTGTGATTTTTTATCTGTTTTCATATATTCAATCAATCTTTCACAGTCTAATTGAACTTGTAATGGATAGTTGTTTCTTTCTAACCATCTAAATAAATCACCATAAGGTAGGCTTATATTATATAAACGTTCACTCAACTTGTAAGCAAAAAGCATACCAATCGCAATGGCTTCACCATGTGTCATTTTCCCATAACCTAGTGATGCTTCAATAGCATGCCCTAAAGTGTGGCCCAAGTTTAAAAGTTTTCGTAAATGGCTTTCTTTCTCATCTTCTTCAACAATTTGTGCCTTTACTTTAATTCCTTCATATAAATGTTGTTTAAGCTTTGCTTGGGTGACCGTTTTAATATTTGTGTTTAATAAATCTTTATAAAAAGCTTCATTTCCAATAATGGCTTCTTTCATCAATTCTGCATAACCTGAACGGACCTCTGCTTCTGGTAAACTATCTAACATCTCGATATCATAAACGACTGCAACAGGTGCATGAAAACTACCTATCATATTTTTCCCTAAAGGATGGTTGATTGCTACCTTTCCCCCGACACTACTGTCATGAGAAAGTATTGTTGTAGGTACTTGAATGTAATCTATTCCACGCATATAGGTTGCAGCAACAAAGCCTGCTAAATCACCAACAACACCACCACCTAAAGCAATGATTAATGATTGACGATCTAAACCATTTTCTAAAGCAGTTGTTTGAAGCTGGTAATATGAATCAAATGATTTAGAGGCTTCACCTGATTTAATCGTAAATGTGAATACACGATCATGTTTCAAATGATCAATTAGATCTTGTAAATATAAAGATTCAATCTTATCATCAGTTACAATCAAGATAGAAGAATAAGTTTTTGGTAAAAATTCTTCCAAATGAAAGCGCAAGCCTTCTCCAATGCTAACTTCATAATCATGTGTTGTTGCTTTTACATTCAACTTCATATTAAAACCTTCTTGTTTCTTCTTTATGAGCCTCAATTGCAGCTTTCAATTGTGGGAAGCTATCAGATGGGAATTGTTCTGTAATTGCTTTTGCAATTTCAAAGGCAACAACATGTTCCATCACAACAGCTGCAGCTGGGACAGCACAGGAATCTGAACGCTCAATACTTGCATTAAATGGCTCTTTCGTATCAATATCAACACTCTGGAGTGGTTTATATAATGTTGGAATAGGTTTCATAACACCTTTTACAACAATTGGCATTCCATTTGTCATCCCACCTTCAAAGCCGCCCAAGTTATTAGACTTTCGGTAGTAACCTCTTTCTTCGCTCCATAAAATTTCATCATGCACTTCAGAACCGTTTCGTCTTGCTGCTTCAAATCCAATGCCAATTTCTGACCCTTTGAAAGCATTAATACTCGTTACGGCACCAACTAATTTCGCATCTAACTTTCGATCATAATGAACATATGAACCAACGCCTGCTGGCATGCCCTCTACTATAACTTCACATACGCCACCAATCGAGTCACCATCTTTTTTCGCTTGATCGATTGCATCGCACATTTCTTGTTCAACATTTCCATCTAAGACTCGCACTGGTGAATTTTCAGAAATTTCTTTGCGTTCTTCGATTGTTAAATCAGGTTTTTCCTCCGCTATAATGCCACCAATTTCTCTGACATAGCCAACAACATCAATGCCCAGTTGTTTTAACATAATTTTAGCAACAGCGCCAGCAGCTACTCTTACAGTTGTTTCACGAGCTGATGAACGCTCTAAAACATTTCTCATATCACGATGACCATATTTTAATGCACCATTTAAATCAGCATGTCCAGGTCTTGGGCGTGTAACGACTCGCCTTATTTTCTCATCTTCATCGACAGGCGCTTCACCCATAATATCTACCCAAGCCTTAAAGTCATCATTTGTAACTTGTAAGGCAATTGGAGAACCTAATGTATATCCGTGTCTTACACCTGATGTAATTTCAACTAAATCCTTTTCAATTTGCATGCGTCGTCCTCGACCATGCCCTCTTTGTCTTCTTAATAATGACTCATCAATATCTTCCTTTAATAGGGGCATTCTTGCTGGAACACCTTCAATAGTTGTCGTTAATTGTTTCCCATGGGATTCTCCCGCTGTTAAATAACGCATAGTAATACCTCTCTTTTATAAATTATTTTATAATGAAATTCATTTATTATGTCATTAAACTATTTGTTTAAATTTTCCGTCTTTTCTAACGATGTGTGTACAATTTTATAATAAATATACGAAAGCCCCCGTATTTTAACAGAGGCTTACAAGTATATTATAGTGTTAATTGTTTAAATTAGTAGATCCACTTGTTTGCAGTTTGATCGTAGTCAACAAGTTCTTCTTCTTTGAAGAATAAACCAATTTCACGCTCTGCACTTTCAGGAGAGTCTGAACCGTGAATAATGTTTTTTGCAACTGTTACAGCAAAGTCTCCACGGATTGAACCAGGATTTGCTTCTTGTGGATTTGTTGCTCCAATCATGTTTCGTGATACAGAAATAACTTCTTCACCTTCCCAAACCATTGCAAAGACAGGTCCAGAAGTAATGAAGTCAACTAATTCACCGAAGAAAGGACGCTCTTTATGTTCACCATAATGCTCCTCTGCTAATGCTTCAGATACTTGCATCAGTTTAGCACCAACTAATTTAAAGCCTTTTGCTTCAAAACGTTGTACAACCTCACCGATTAATTGACGTTGTACGCCATCGGGTTTAACCATAATAAATGTTTTTTGCATTGTTATAATTCTCCTCTTCATATGTTCATAATAATACTGTCTTAAAAATTTTATCAAAAATTAGCTGAGATTACAATTTAAAGCTAGAAGCTGCGCTCACCTAATTTATGTGCGATTTTAATTAATGTTTTTTTCGTCTTAATATTCTCTAGTTTCTCAAGACTTTTTAAAGCCTTTTGCAAATACATATTACTGACTAAATAAGATTGTTCAATGGCATCTGTTTCGAGTAATAAACGAACGATATGCTCTATTGATTGTTCAGTAATTAATGTCTTATCATGAAATACATTTTCAAGAGCTTGTTTAAATGAAGGATCTTCCATGGCAAATAAGACTGGAAGTGTAATATGCCCTTGTAATAAATCATTGCCAACAGGCTTGCCTAACTTTTCTGTGGTTGATGTAAAGTCTAAAATATCATCAATAATTTGAAAGGACATCCCTACATTGTAGCCATATTGAAAGAGTCGATTAGCATCTTCTTTTGATGTACCTGCTGTTAAGGCACCTAACTTACAACTTGAAGCAATCAATAAGGCTGTTTTTCTTTTAATCCTTCTTAAATATTGGCGTAAATTTTGATTAATATTATACTTATCTTCAATTTGACTAATTTCGCCCTCTACAACATTTACAAGTGATTTTGCCAGAACTTTATGTACTTCTTTTTGTTTAATTTTAGCCATTTCCTCTATAGAACAAGCTAATATATAATCACCTGTATAGATGGCAGTTTTATCATCATACATTTTTTTAATCGTTGGTTTACCTCTTCTGAGGTCTGCATCGTCTACAACATCATCGTGGACAAGTGAAGCCATATGAATTAATTCTAAAGCTGTAGCAACAGCTTTTACTTGTTCATCTTTAGTTTCCCGATCACCAAAGTCAGCACATAAGAGAGCAAATACAGGCCGAATCCGTTTGCCACCAGCTCTTAATAATTGAATGGATGCTTTATGTAAAATTGGATGATCCGCGTCTATGACCTTGGTCAAACGTCTTTCAATGTGTTGTATATCTTTTTTAATATCTTTATATAAGGTTGCTATTTGCATTCTATTTCACCCATCATTATGTTTCATTACGCTTATGTGCCATATGCATTGCTGCAACACCTAAGTCATAACTCTTTACATCAACTTTGTAGAAACCAGCATTGAGAAACATGTTTTTCAATGTTTCTTTATTTGGGAAATTTTTTGTTGACTCGTTTAACCATGCATACTCGTCATAACTTTTTGCAAAAACCTTTCCAAATAAAGGCATAATGTATGTAAAGTAAAAAAAGTATAATTGTTTGAAGCCGAACAAAGTAGGTTGTGAGGTTTCTAAACAAACAACTTTTCCACCTGGTTTTACGACACGATACATTTCTTGAATGACTTGATCATAATCTGGTACATTTCTTAAGCCGAATCCAATTGTCACCATATCAAATGTATTATCTTCAAAAGGTAGTGACATAGCGTTTCCATGAATAAAGGATAATTCATGATCAGGGATATGTTTACTTTTGTCTTTTGCTACTTTTAACATATTCTCACTAAAATCAAGTCCAATCACACTACCGGTTTCTGTCGTATGATCAGCTAATGCTAAAGCCCAATCTCCAGTACCTGTACATAGATCTAGTATATGTTGACCTGGAATGACATTCATCCGTCTCATCACATCTTTACGCCAACTTAAATGTCGATTAAATGAAATGATTGAATTCATTTTATCGTAGTTGTCATAGACTTTTTCAAATACGTGATGAACTTTTTCTTCTTTTGTTTTTCCGTCCATTATAAGCCCTCTTTTACTGCTATTGTTTTATAGGTTACATCAAGTCTGTCTGTCATATATTTTGCAAATGGATCTTGTGATAATTCATTTTTTTGAATCGTTTGATATAATTGATCAATTTGTTCTGCTAAATAGGCATCAATTAATTGCTTGGGACTTACAAGTTCTTGCTTTGTATTTGAATACAAGATGAATTGTTCAAAATCACTATATTGATTGTTCAACATGAGCGCTTTCTCATGTTTTAAACGATTAATTAATAAAAACTGCTCGACGATTGGAATATATTGCAACTCATTGAATTGTTTTAAAATATTTACAAAAAACACACTCTCTACTTTTGCAAATGTGTAGAGTAAATCATCAATGGACTGAATGTCACGATATAGTATATTCATTTTATACTCATTAATTGCCTTTATCGATTGAGCAACTATATCGATCATTTCTATATCTTCTAGCTCTGATAAAATATAATAATAAAGCCCACTATAATAGTCCCCTATCAAAACATTTAATTGCTTTTCAATTTCAACCATAGGGACTTCATGTTTAGAATGTACTTTTTCATGTGTATCGATAGCAATTTGCACTAATGCTGCTGACATCATATATTTTTCTAGAGCTTCCCAATCATCTATATGATTACGATATAAATAATAGGATAATTGTAGTTTATCTTCATCAATAAAGGGCTTATTAATATGCTTTTCAACAAATGGTTGTTTTATTAAATTATCTAATACACTTTTAATATAATTCGTATGCTGATGTAATTCGTGCATTAAAACCACCCGTGCCCTTCTTCTTTAATGTAAAATTCCATACCTTAATACTATCACTCATTATAACAATAAAGTCAATCAATATAAAGCATATGAATTCACATAATCGCCATAAAATAAAGGCTACCTACTCCTTGAGTAGATAGCCTTTATTAATCACAGCTTTCATTCTGATTCAAATCATAACATCTATGTATAATTTGAAATCGTCAAATTACTTAACTGCGTCTTTAAGAGCTTTACCAGCTTTGAATGCTGGAACTTTGCTCGCAGGGATTTCGATCTCCTCACCAGTTTGAGGGTTACGTCCTTTACGTGCAGCACGGTCACGTACTTCAAAGTTACCAAATCCAATAATTTGTACTTTTTCACCTTCGCTTAGTGAATCCATGACAGAATCGAATACTGCATCAACTGCTTTACCAGCATCTTTTTTAGATAATTCAGCTTTTTCAGCTACTGCATTAACTAAATCTGTTTTGTTCATGATATTCACCTCCTCCCAACTAATATATAATTTGCTTTTAACAAATTATAAAC
>Ga0079226_10000685_pt1 | contig 24581 bp, 24 predicted proteins | sample Poulit2014_FD_76345 | JGI IMG/M metagenome (GOLD analysis project Ga0079226, IMG submission 76345) | Agricultural soil microbial communities from Georgia to study Nitrogen management - Poultry litter 2014 | ecosystem: Environmental > Terrestrial > Soil > Agricultural land | place: USA: Georgia...
ACCTCCCCCTCATGGAAATCAAAAAGAGGTCCAGTAGCCGTCAGCTTCGGTTTTTCCCGTTAGATTATCCAATTTAAGTAAACGACCTGACCCCTGACGGAAGCGTTGCTGGTTCTACCCCCATTAGGCAGGATTTAATTTAAAATAAATTTATCTAAATAATCTAACACTAACATGAGATTATAAGATACAAATGTCAAGTATACAAGATACGACCTACCCTAGAATCAAGAGTATATTGATGGAAAAAGAATTGGATGAAGTCTCACGCCTCAACGCAAAGAGATTGGCTGGGCAGCGCTCAAATCCAAAGGAGATCTGCAACAATTAGCCTTATTGGTTTGAATGAAACCTGTATAAAAGTTGAGGATTTTTAAAAGCGTTGATGAGATTCCGAAAGTGGTTTTACAACATATCGCCAAAAAGGTTTCGTTGTACTACCCGAAAAAGCATTTTGGATAGGCTATAGTCGTTCAAGAACAGCTGAGGAGACCAGAGAAAAATGGTGGAAGATTTATTTCCCCTTTATTAGATAACAAGACTTAGAAGTTTTTGTACATTAACCATAAAAAGATATGTTTAATAATTTTAAATATATTAAAAAATACCGTTTCATAAGGCTAACGATGTTAAGTGATAAATTATTCTTTTATTCGACGTTTGTTTTATTTTGCTTAACGTATATTTTCCGAGTTTTGTTGGTAACCCCCAATTAGGCTTCTCGTAAGTTTTGACACTTTTCAAGTACCTTTAAATTTAATCACTATTTTGCACCTTTTTTGTGTGGTATTTTGCACACAATCTATGCAAAAAATCCTGACCATTTCTTAAAAAGAAAAAAGAAATCAGGATCAGACTTTATTTATTAAACAATCGCGCTCGATTGTTAAAGATATACTCACGGCTCTAATCATCAATCTTTAATATAGCGAACTCACAGTTGTATAATTAAACCTATAGATTCCCCCAAATGCTCAAACCGTACGACACTGGAAATAAAGTCCATATCAATACCTCAGGAAATTGATTTAATATCAGGGTAATGCCCATGCCAAGCGTTGTCATTACAAAGAGCAACGGTAAATTTTTGTCATGTGTTTACCCCCTTTTAATGGCTCGTATTCGTTATAAATAACTTTTTAATATTTACATAATCTGACCGGTCATTAATTCAACAATCCGGCCCGTTTGTTTAATGATATTATATCAGAATTATCCTTTAGTTTGGAGCACAACTTTAGTATTTTCTGTACCAAAAACGTTCGTTATTGATACAGTTTTTTAAAAAATCAAAGAAGATTTTTGTTACAATGGGATAATTGATTGTTTACATAAGAACGTAATAATTCAGATAGATTTCATAACCGAGATAAAGCGTAGTAGGATTGGTTATCAAGATTGATTTATAACGCTCTATCAGATAAATGTCCAAGACAAAAAAAAGATTTTCTTCCCTTCGCCTTGGATAGGTACATTTATATATCATATAAAAATCAACTTAATGTTTTTCCATAGTCGTTTAATTTCCGTTTTTTATTTCTTCTACTTCATCTTCATGGTTATCAATCCACTCCTGTGCAACGTCCTCAGGGGCTTCTCCATCATCAATAGTAGCAATAATTTTTTCCATATCATCGATAGAAATATTCCAATTGCTTAGAAACTCGTAGGCTTCAGGTGCCTTTTCCTCTAGGTTTTTGTTAGCAACTACATTAATAGAAATACCATCAAATATTTCTTCTTCTGCTGCTTCTTTATGGTCAAGCATTTTCACATCATATTTTCAAACATGGAATGGGGACGCCATCCATAAAATAAAACGGGCTCTTCATCCTCCAAAGCAGATTCTACGGTCCTGATTATCGCTGCTTCCAAAGCATTAATCATCTCAATATCCAAACCATAAAAATCTATTAATTCTTGCAGTTCTTCCATAGCAGAATCGCCTTCTTCAATTGCTAATATTTCATTATTTACAAGATTTTCTTGCTCTTTTTAATCTATAACATTATTAATATCGTCCATGTAATTAGGTACAACCATTCCTGAATCTGCATGATCGTAATTAAGAGACAATTTTTCTATAGTATCCGAGTATTAATTCATATAATGTTGTTGGGCAGGGTGCCATGAATCCATAAAAATATTAATACCAATATAAAATATCAAGAACACCACCTAAGATAAATTTATCAGATGGGAGGAATTCTCTTATCTTTATAGATTTCCAACCTCGTTCTATATACGACAATGAATGTGTCATCCAGCTCATTCGAATAGTTCTATAAAGAAAGAGGTGTCAGTCTACCTAACGAAGACAAAGCTTCAAGGAGAGAAACGACAACTTCTATCTGAATTAAATACATTATACCTGAAAAAGGTACAACGATTTAAGCAACTAGTAAAAAAACAGTTAATAACAATATACGAGGAGAAAAAATAGGTTATGTTAGAATAATTTGTCCTATTTCTGATGTTGATTGTTACCTAGACTTGGAATTGTATAAGAAACCTTTTGATTTATCATTTAAAATTCTCTTCGTTAATGACCAAACGTTCTTGGTAGAATTGTTTGTACAAAAGCAAATAGACGAAGAGAAAGAAGCTCAACTATATGAGGAATCTTTGGAAGATTGTTCATGTGACGGTAAAATGCTTCCAATGTATGACGAACATCCAAATTGGATTAAATTCTGCAGTCTCTGTGGTTGCAGAAGCGAGAAAACTGATAGATCCCCACTTCCATATTAGTAAACAGATATATAAATAATTAAAAGCCATTCTTTTACGGGATGACTTTTTCTATATTTAAAACGCAATAATAGCAAACAAAATATACGCATAATAACTAACAAGTTTTATACTATTAAATTACATTACTATAAATATGGCTCAACTATTTAAGTATCTTGTTATCGCTTTTATTGAAATCATTTTATGTTTTCAAAATATTATGTCTTATCATAGCTGGTTCACTGTCCATTTAGAATTTTATAAGTTTTATCTACAACAACCCAGTTCAGAATCGTATCTACCATCTGCATTTAGTATAATTTTGAATGCCGCCCATCTAACGCTTATTGAGAACAAAATAATGAAGATGTTCTTTTAGTCTAATCTCACTGTTTTTATTGCCTTAAGAGTCAGTTTAGTCAATATTCTCGTGCTATTTAATGATTTATCGAAGTTTGCTGTATATTCTGTATTCTCAACTGTTAGATTGTTAAATCATAAAGTAAAAATCACTAGCGTCGCATAAATGTTGATAGAATATGCTGATTATACCCTTTTCGGATAAATAGAAAAAAGTTTAAATACCGAAGTAAAGGTAGTCAACATCCATTTTTTTCCTATTGCTACTAGACAGGGACAACCGACGGCAGGAAAGCTTTACGGGACACCTCTTCCTTGTATTTTATGTTGCCAGACATATGCTGGATTCCAAATAGAAGCTTTCAAAAGTCGGCTGATTTGTAAATAACTTCGATTGCTTTCCGTGTTTAATTGGGCGAGCACATGTAAACAATAAACGATCATCGCAAGGTAAACTTGATTGTAAACAGCTTGATCGCTGTGACCGTAAAATTTTTTAATGCTCAGATGCTGTTTCATCCATTTGAAAAATAATACAATGGCCCATCTTGACTTGTATATCTCGGCGATTTCATCTGCATCCAGGTCGAATCGATTCGTGACGAGCACTAATTCGTTGCCTTTGGTATCGACTAATTTCAAACGACGAAACACATTTTCCGAACGATTTTGAGTTGTCCCAATCGCAACCATCTTATCGGATAATACGTTCGAATCCTCAGGCACAGGGAAGGTATCTAAAACCCGTACTACAGCGTTTTTACGAAGACGCGAAACAAAATAATACCCTTCATCTGTCATGCGATCAAAGCGTTCGTAATCTAAGTAACCACGGTCAAAAACATACATGCAGGATTTGTCATCAATGAGGACTTCTAATTGTCCCCTTTCAAAGTTCGTTTTCTCGTGGATTTGGGTGACTAAATCCAAGAAAAGACTTTGAAAAAAAGCCGTCGGTACTTGGTTCAACTTTCTCCCCAATTGAGAGAAGCTAATGGATTCCAAATTTAGAGCGTTCTGCAACTCATTCGAGAAAACGGCGTCGCTTATCGCTCTTAGACTTTCTGTTTGATTGCAGCTGAGCATACAATAATAACTTCATGAATGAAGTCATATACAGCTTTTTGGTATAGGCGTTTAACTGATGAATGGCCACCTGTTCTTCAAACAATGTTGGATTCAAAGGGGACATCCATTGTGTAAATGATGTTTTTTTATGGACGAAAAGAAAAGTACAGAGTATTGAGAAGATTATCAATTTTCTGTATTAATTCATGCGACGCTAGTGAGTAAAAATATAAAAATTAAATTTTAAGGTTGACAAATCTTTTTAAAAAAGTTATTGTACGTACAAACACATTGTACGTATAAACGTATAATCATTAGGATTATATAAACAAATCGAAGGAGTGGCTTATCAAATGACAAAATCTTTACGGCTTTCTCGAATATTTAGAGAGGATACGGGAAACTCATTGATTTTACCGATTGATCATGGAATTGGTGGTAATATGAAAGGATTAGAACAGCCTAGAAAAGTATTAAAAGACTTAACAATTTCTGAAGTAGATGCAGTCCTACTAAATGATGGGTTAGTAAAAAAATCTGAAGAAGTTTTCCTTGGTAGAAATGCTCCAGGGAGATTATTGAATGCAGATATTTTCAGTTATGAAGCTAAAAGTGAGAGGTTAGAACATCATATTACATTTAGTCCAGATACAGCAGTGCGAAAAGGATACGATTGTATGAAGTTAGTATTATTCTGGGACCGTCCAGATGCTGAAAGGATGCGATCAATAAAGTTAATATCATCTGTTATAGAAGAAGCAGAAAAGTGGGATATGCCGGTTTTGGTCGAGCCATTATTATCAAAGCAGTACAATGATAATGAAGAAAGGGCAGAACTTTTAACCAGTGCAAATAGAGTAGCTTTTGAATTAGGCGCAGATATACTTAAATCTAATCATCCAGGTGATATGGGGATATTAGAAAATTGGGTTCGAGATTATGATATACCTATTGTTTTATTAGGAGGAAATAAAGAAGGTACATCGAGTGAATTGGTAGAAATGGTGAGCGAAGCAATTGACGCAGGAGTTAGAGGTGTAGCAATGGGGCGAAATGTGTGGCAACGACCAACTAAAGAAGCTCAAAACCTATTAAAACAATTTAGTACTATAATTCATAAAAGCAAATGAAACTCTTTTATATAATGAAATTTAAAGAAAAGGAGTCGGTTAATAATGGAGAGAGAATTTGCAGTATTAACAGAAGCAAAAAAAGCAGAAGTCCATAAAGGAGAAGTTCCAAAAGTAGGAGACAATCAAGTTTTGATACAACAAGAAACATGTAATATCTGCACTACAGACTACGGGCAATGGCTTGGATTAAGAGAACATCAACCTTATCCGATGGCAGGCGGACATGAAGGGTCTGGTATTATAATAGAAAAAGGGAAAAATGTAAGAGCAGAACTTCAAATAGGAGATCATGTGGCACCTACACATGATTACTGCGGGGAATGCGATAAATGTCAAAAAGGAAAAACTAGTGAATGCAAGGAAGCCTTGAATCCTTTTAGAGATAAAAATGATGATGGTTATTACGGACATTTTGGTTTTGGAACATATAATACAAAAAATTCTAATGCAGTTATCAAAATGAATAATAAGTTAAATTTTAGTGAAGCAGGATTCTTAGAGCCACTTGCTACAGTGGTTAGTGGCTTGAAAAAACTGAAAGTTAAGCCAATGGAAAAAGTAGTTGTTATTGGCGCTGGAACTATGGGAATATTAAATGCTCTCGCCGCTAAAGTACTAGGAGCTGAGGTTTTCATAACAGAAATGTTAGAAAAAAAGATTAATACAGCTAAGGAAGTAGGATTAAATGTAATCGACGTTAAAAAAGACAATCCAGTAGATAAAATAAAAAGTATCACAAGTGGGGAGGGGGTAGATTCTGTTATTTTAGCAGTAGGAAATACGAAGGCTAATGCTCAAGCTCTAGACATGGTGAAGCAAATAGAAGGAAAAATATTGCTTTTTGCAGCTGGGCACCCGCCGCCAGAAATGAATGTAGATTCTAATTTATTACATTACAGAAAACTACAACTAGTGGGCACGTATGGGGCAGATATCAAAGATTTTAACGAGGCAGCTTATTTGTTAAATAACGGGAAGATAGATGTATCAAAATTAGTGGAAGCAAAAGTACCTTTAAATAAAATACAAGAAGCATATACTATAGCCAGTACAGAAGGAAATTATCGAGTAAGCGTAATGTTACGATGATCTGAGAATTTCTATAACTAAAAAAGAATATATTCTTTTTTAGTTATAGAAATGAAAGCGCAACCATTAAATTAATGGAGGGAGAAAAATGTCATTTATAGTTGATTATGCTGAAAGTTTTATGGGTTTCTTTGAGCATGTAGGAGAATCTTTTGTGGATATGTTTACTGGCATTGTGCCTATCTTAATAGGTATGTTAACTTTAATTCAATTTATAGTCAACATAACTGGAGAAGAACGAATAGAGAAAGTAGGAAAAATATTATCTAAAAGTAGCATATTAAAATATTCATTATTCCCTGTTTTTGCACAGTTTTTTCTAGGAAGCCCTGCAAGTGGAACAATGGGACGTTTTTTGCCTGAAAGATCAAAGCCGGGTTTAATGGAAGCTTTTTTTAGAAATGGCCACCCACTTACTAGCTTATTTCCTCATACCAACCCAGCTGAACTCTTTGTTTGGTTAGGTATCTCTCAGGGAATAGAAGAACTTGGTTTACCAGTAGGTGCTTTAGCAATACGTTATATAATAACTGGTATAGTTGTCGGAGTAATCAGTGCTATGATAACTGAATGGATTTTTGTAATAATAGCTAAAAGAAACAACTACGATATCGATAATGCAGGTACAGGAGGTGTTTCTGATGACTAAAATGGTTAAAGTCGAAAAAGGAGATGGAGGATGGGGAGGCCCTTTATTCCTGAAATGTGTTGGTGAAAGAAATAAAATTGTTTCAATGACAGGTGGTGGCATCCATGAATTAGCTTCCCATATAGCGCAATATATCGGTGCGGAGGCAGTGGATGGTTTCAAGCATACACCAAATGATGATGAAATTGTTTGTGTTGTCATTAACTGTGGTGGAACACTCAGATGTGGCATTTATCCACAAAAAAATCTATTCACCATAAACTTAAATGCAATCGGTCCAGCAGGTCCTTTAGCAGGTCATATTACTGAAGACTTATATGTTTCCGGCGTTAAAAAGAAGAATGTTTCATATGAAGAAGGAAAGACAAATCTAGAAAAAAAAGAAGAGTTGCCAGATGTTTCTGAAGAAGAGAAAGAAGATTCTGTAAATAATTTGGAAGAAAAAGAAGAGAAAAAAGGGAACCCTGTGTTTAATTTACTTAGTAAATTAGGAAGTACTGTTGCTTCTGTAGTATCTATGTTTTTAGATTCTGGTAGAAAAACAGTAGATTTATTGTTAAAAACAATTATTCCTTTCATGGCCTTTGTTAGTATTTTAATTGCTTTTGTAGAGTATACAGGGATAGGTAATGCTATCGCTAATATACTTTCTCCCTTAGGGTCATCTTTGTGGGGACTGTTACTAATTTCAATTATTTGTAGTTTCCCTTTTTTATCACCATTATTAGGACCTGGAGCAGCCGTGGCACAGGTTGTTGGAGTTTTAGTAGGAACTTTAATTGGTGCGGGAGAAATACCAGTTCAATATGCTCTCCCTGCTTTATTTGCTATAGACTCACAAGTAGGAGGTGATTTTTTTCCAGTTGGACTTTCTTTAATGCAGGCTAAGCCAGAAACAATAGAATATGGTACTCCTGCATTTTTAATAGCCAGACAAATTTCTGCTCCTATAGGTGTGATAATAGCATATTTATTTAGTATTGGACTTTATTAAAAACAAAAGTGAATAACATACGTTCTTTTGGTATACAAATTGTATTTAGTAAACATTTTATAATCATGCTTTATTGAATCGTATTTGACAACGATTTACGGTTATGGTCCTAATTTGATAATTGTAATCTTAAATATAATTACAAAGAGAACGTATATTCTAAAGGAGAGTTGAAAGTGAAATATGAAACAAAGGTTCTAGAAATAGGTTCTAACGCAAAAGATATGTTGCAAACAGGTTTATTAATTCTTTTTAATAACAGCGCTCCAAAAGATTTAAAGCCTTATTGTCTAATAACTCAGGAAAATAGACACGAAGGAAAAGTAAAACCAGGTGATACGCTAGCAATAAATAAGCAAGATTATATAATTACTGCTATAGGGGAAAACGCCAATGAAAATTTGTACGATTTAGGCCATGTTTCACTATGCTTTGATGGATCAGAAACAGCTAAATTGCCAGGTCACATGCATTTAACTCCATATTTATCCAATGATTTAATGAGCATTGAAACTATAAAAATATTTTAAGAATTAATTTCTTCTTCCATTTAAAACTATAAAGCGCGAATTTATCAGAATAGAAATATCCAGTATAAAAATATTAGCTGTTTTTTCTTAGCAAACAATAAACTAAGTAATATGATAGTACAAATAATCCTCTAATAATAGAAGTTATCTAATAAGGGAGTGGTTTCATGTTAAATCGAATTCAACATTTTATAAATGGAGAATGGGTAGACTCTACAGACACAGAAATAATCAATGTTATTAATCCTGCTAATAAAAAAGTTATAGGAAAAATAAGTGACGGAACAACAGAAGACTTAAACAGGGCAGTGAAAGCAGCCAAAAATGCCTTCTTATCTTTTTCAAAAACAACAAAAAAAGAAAGAATTACATTGTTAAACCAAATAGCAGATGAGTTTGAAAAAAGAAAAAAAGAAATTGTCGATACAATAACGTTAGAATTAGGTTCTCCTATAAGTAATAGTTATATACCTCAATTTAGCATGGCGTTAGCTCATTATAGACAAGCAGCTAAAGAGCTTGAAGATTTTGAATTTGTAGAATATAAAAATAAAGCTATTGTATACAAAGAACCTATAGGAGTTAGTGGACTTATTACGCCATGGAACTTTCCTGCAAATCAAGCTTCGACAAAAATAGCTAGTGCTATTGCTTCGGGAAGCACTGTTGTTTTAAAGCCTGCACAGTTAACCCCATTTACAGCTATGATTATTGCAGATGTTTTTAAAGCAGCTGGGGCTCCTAAAGGGGTTTTCAATCTTGTTAATGGTTCCGGAAAAGAAATAGGTAATGGTATAAGTTCCCATCCGGATATAGATTTTGTTTCTTTTACGGGATCGGGGGCTGTTGGTCAAAAAATTACTGAGAACGCTGCTAAAACTGTTAAAAAAGTAAGTCTTGAATTAGGTGGAAAATCACCTTTGATCGTTTTAAAAGATTGTAATATAGAAAAAGCGGTGGACATAACTTTATCTAAGTCCTTATTTAATTCAGGACAAGTATGCACAGCTGCAGCAAAAATTATTATACCTGAAGCAATTCATGATGATTTTGTAAAAGTTCTTAAAAAAAGGATTTCAAAATTTAAAATTGGAGATCCGCAAAACCAAGACACTCTTATCGGGCCCCTTGTTTCCGAAAAACAGTTCAATCAGGTACAAAAATATATAGACACCGGTATTAAAGAAGGTGCAAATTTAATTATAGGAGGTAAAGGGCATCCTGAAGGTTTTGAAGGAGGTTTTTACGCACGACCGACGGTTTTTACAAATGTAAATAGCAATATGAGTATTGCGCAAGAAGAAATTTTTGGTCCCGTCATCCCTATATTAAGTTACGAAGATATACCTGAAGCAATTAAGATAGCTAATGACACTATTTATGGCCTAGCAGGTTATGTAATAGGGAATGATAAAGAGTTAGCTCAGGAGACTGCTATTTCAATTCGCGCTGGGAGAGTCACTATAAATGATGCTCCTGAAGATTATTCAGCACCTTTTGGAGGATATAAGCAATCGGGAGTTGGACGAGAATGGGGGAAATATGGAATTGAAGAATATTTAGAATTGAAAGCTATTTTAACAGAATAACTTAATATTATTAAATCAATAATATCAGAAATAAAAAGAATTACCGAAAAGATTTAAATTAGTTTAGTAAATTTCATAGTTATAAACTTTTTCCTTTAAACAACATGGTCTTTCAAGTTATGAGGATTATGTTATAAAATATGTTTATGTAGTGACATTATCTAAACAATGAAGAAACCATCTCGAGTGTCTATTTTATGTGCTAGATAAGGCACACTGTAATATAGTTCTACCTATTTATATTAAATAATTTTAAATATAAGCATCCTTTAAATAAGCAAATTATGTAAGATTTATTTATGCTAATTTATTGAGGAGGAAATTGATATGTTTTTAATAGGAATAGACATAGGCACGTCCTCAACTAAAGGAGTTATTGTAAACCGTAAAGGAGAAACTTTTGCTATAGTCAAAAAAGAACATTCTGTTGAATACAAAAATCAAAATAAAGCAGAACACGACCCTGATCAAATATGGTGGAAAGAAACGCTAAATATAATACAAAAATTAATAAAAAAATCAAATGTAAAAAAAGAACATATAGCTGCCATTGGTTGTAGTGGTATATTTCCAGTAATATTACCTATTAGTAAAGAAGGCGTTCCTTTAAGAAAAGCTATTCTATATAATATCGATAAACGCTCAGAAAAACAAATTAATTATTTTCGAAAACAACTAGGTAATTCGCATAGTTTAAGTTACCAATCTGTAATTCCAAAATTAAAATGGATTAAAGATAATGAACCGAAAGTCTGGAAAGAAACTCATTCTATTTTAGATGCAAGAGGTTATGTTGTTTTTAAACTCACTGGAAACAAAATTATTGATCATTATACAGCTTTTTATGGTGGATTTGGCTATTCTACGCAAAAGCGAAATTGGGATAAAAATATTTTTGATTTATGTGGAATAGATGTTAAAAAAATGCCTCAAATAAAATGGGGATACGAAGTAGCAGGGTCTATAAATAAAAAAGTCGCTGCAGAAACGGGCCTTTTAGAGGGAACGCCAGTTATTACCGGGACAGGAGATGCTTTAGCTGAAATGCTGGGAGCAGGAGTGTATAAAGAAGACGATACCGCTCTTCTTTATGGCTCTACAATGCCAATAATAACTATAAAAAATAAAACAAGCTATTATAACAATACCTTTGATTGTGCACCTGGATGGACAGAAGAACAAAAGATAATTAGCTCAGGGATTAGAAGTGGTATGGATTCATTTTCTTGGTTCAGAAGTTTAACAAATTGTAAGAGTAACAAAGAACTATTTTATAAAATGGGTAACCTAGAAAATATTAAAGCAAGTGAGGACGGCTTATTCACTTTACCATATTTCACAAGTCAAATATTTCCTAAAAATTATTGGCAAAAAAGAGCTTCATTCATAGGCATATCACGTCACCATAGTCTTCAACATTTATTTAAATCTATCATTGAGGGGATAGGTTTTGGATTGCGTTTTAGTATGGAAAATTTTCCTGAAATATCAACTGTTCGATCCGTCGGGGGCGGAACCAAAAGTTCTTTTTTTATTCAGATGATAAGTGATATATGTAATATACATCAACGAACTATTTCAGAAAACATAGGCGCACCTTTAGGAGCAGCTTGGTTATCTGGATATGGTGTGGGATTGTTGAATGAAAACTCTTTAAGAAATTGGATAAATGAAGATAAAGTTTTTTCTCCTACCTTTAATCCGAATTTTGAAAAAAGTTATTCAAAATTTAAAGAGATCATAAACTTTTCAGCGGAAGGTTTTACTTTAGAAAACGAGTAATTATATTAATATAATTGATTTTTAAAAAAAACATGTTACATTTTCATGTACAAGTGGAATTAACCATTCTTATATTAAAAAACAAGTAAAGTATATTTGTTAATAATATTTTACTAGTATGTTAATAGGCGGAGTTAAATATGGAAATTATATTTCTTATTTTTATAAGTTTTGTTATTGTACAGTGGTATTTTAAGATGAAACAAGGACAAAAATTGCAGAAAAGCTACACACGTTTATTAAAAAGTGGAAATGTATTATTAGAAAGAAACAAAGGTTTTTTTTCTGGTGAAATTATTATGTTGCAGTTAGATAAAAATGCAAATATAATGGACTGTTTATTTTTAAGTGGTTCGACTTTTTTTTCGGATTGGAAAAGATGTGAAGACTTAATTAATGAAAATTTACTAGCAATTAAACAAGAAAAATTAAACAAATACAATAAAAAAAAAAAGCAAGTAATTTTAAAAGCAGTTGAAACATATAAAAATAATGAAAAAAATCAGCAAGGGGATAAGAAATGAATTATGTAGAATTAATAAATGGGGTTAAAATGCCTCAATTGGGTTTAGGTGTGTACAAAATGACAAATCCAACTGAAACTATTAGTGCTGTAACTAAAGCTTTAGAAATAGGATATCAATCTATCGATACTGCTAGCTTTTATGAAAATGAACTTGAAGTAGGGCAAGCTATTAAATCCTCTGCCATATCTAGAAAGGATTTATTTGTCACTACCAAAGTATGGAATAATGAACAAGGATATGATGAAACCCTACGAGCTTTTGAGCGATCACTTAAACGATTAGGTTTAGATTATATTGATTTGTATCTAATACATTGGCCTGTACCAAATACATTTGTTGAAACGTATCGTGCAATAGAAAGATTGTATGAAGAAAAACTAATTCGTGCAACAGGAGTATCTAATCATCACGAGTCCCATATATTAAAACTTAAAAACAATGCCAATATACCCCCTATGGTTAATCAGGTAGAATGTCATCCTTACCTTCAACAAAGAGAATTATTAAATTACTGTAAGAAAAATAAAATGATTCTTACTGCATGGTCTCCATTAGGTAAAGGCGAGGCTTTAAAAAACCCTATCATTAAGAACATAGCTCAAAAACATGAGAAAACTCCAGCGCAAATAATTTTAAAATGGCATCTGAATAGAGGAATAGTGGCTATTCCCAAGTCTATTACTCCCTCTAGAATAAAAGAAAATTTTGAAGTTTTTGATTTCTCGTTAGATTCAAAAGATATGTCTGATCTTCTTCAACTAGATTCAGATAAAAGATTTGGAAGAAATCCAGATAGCAATGATTTTAATTTTTAAAAAGTGAGTGTAGATAAATGTCAAATAAATTTAATGAGAATCATTCTTTGCCAGAGCCTGTTAAAGAAGCTTTAAAAAACATGAATAATATTAGTAGTCTTCCTTTATATAAACAGTTATTTAAAACTTTAGAAAAAGTTATTATATCGGGGGAAATAAGATCAGGTAGCTTTTTTGCAACAGAGAGTTTAATAAAAAAAGAATTAGATATAAGCCGTGACACTATACGAAAATCTTTAAACGAACTAGAACAAAAAGGCTATTTATTAAGAATAACTGGAAAAGGTACTTTTGTATCTATTTCTATGCCAGAACAATCTGTCGTATTATCCAATTTTAAAAGTATGACACAAGAAATAGAAGACAGAGGTATGACTCCAGGAACCGTTATTTTAAATGCTGAAAAAATAGTTCCATCAAAAAAACTCACAGAAATTTTTCATATTAACGAAGTCGATACAGTCCTTTTTATAGAAAGATTACGAACTGGAAATGGTATACCAATTTTGTATGAAAAAGCTTATATTTCAATGTCAAGTGGATTAGAAGATGTTAATATAAACAAATTACCCTCATCGTTGTACGAACTAGTTAAAAATAGTGGCAAAAACATTCATAGTGCAAATCATATTATTACTGCAACAAATATGGATGAAAAAGTTAGTAGATTGTTAGGTGTTAAGGAACACACAGCTGGATTAGCTATGGAAAGAACTACGTTTGATACTCAAGGAGAGGCAGTAATATATGAAAAAGGGGTATTTAGAACAGATTTGTATTATTATACTTTAATTATGCAAAACAAATAAAATTATCTCATGTCTAAATTTCTCACACGCTTATAGTTTTCTACTCTCAATAAAATTATGGGGTTGAGATTATTAAAAGAATTACAAATATAGACCATACTTATAATAAAAAAAACCATCATTCTCAATTAATTCTAGGATTTGCTATAATTATTGCAGCTTTTAATCTTAGGCCGTCTATTACGTCCGTTGGTCCTTTAGTTAGCTTAATAAAAAATGATATAGGGTTATCCAATTTAGAAGCAGGAGTAATTACTAGTCTGCCTCTTTTAGCTTTTGCAATATTTTCTCCTATTGCTTCATTTATAAGCAATAAAATTTCTAATGATTTGTCTTTATTTACTGGATTAACTATTTTATTTTTTGGATTGTGTCTTCGTTTTTTTAATTCGGTAATTTTTTTATATTTAGGAACTTTTTTTATAGGGATAGGTATTTCGTTTTGTAATGTCATACTTCCCGCTGTGATTAAAGAAAAGTTTCCACATAGAGTAGGAACTATGACCGGAATTTACTCAGTAGCGATGGGGTTTATGGCTTCCGTTGCTTCTGCTTTAAGCATTCCTATTGCCATAAATTTTGATTTAGGATGGAAAGTAGCACTACTCGCTTGGGCTGCCCCTACAGTAATTGGAATAATAATATGGGGGCATATAGCTTTTAAAATTACAAAAAAAGAAAAGCACTTCTCAAAAAAACAAACAAACAACATAAATGAAGGTAATAATGTTTGGTCTTCTTCTTTAGCTTGGCAGATTGCTATTTTCATGGGAATTCAATCTTTTGTTTTTTATATTACTATAGCTTGGTTGCCAGAAATTTTATTTAACTATGGCGCTTCGATGACAACAAGTGGAAGCATGCTTTCATTTATGCAATTAATTGGCCTACCTATTAGCTTTGTCGTTCCTCATTTGGCTGGAAAATTACAGACTCATAAAGCTTTGGTAGGGAGTTTAGTTTTTTCTGGCGTTTTAGGTTATTGTGGATTGCTTATCGGGCACACTTATTTAAATATGATTATAAGTGTAACGCTGATTGGAATTTCCATGGGGGGTGTCTTTCCCTTAGCGTTAGCTTTTCTGAGTTTAAAAGCATATGATGCTAAGCGATCTTCAAATTTGTCAGGGATGGCTCAATCAATAGGGTATTTGTTAGCTATGTTAGGCCCAATATTCATTGGTACTTTATATGACCTTTTTAACGATTGGACTATCCCTATATTAACAGTCATAGGTGCTGAATTAATTTTGATTATTATGGGTTTTTTTGTTGGGAAAGATATACAAATATAACTTTAAATAGAAAGCCATGCTTTTATCAGAAATTCAATCAACTAATAAAGATAACTATTTAAGATTTCTACGTTAAAAATATTGTCTTTCATTATATTGATTTGAGATTATATTTTATTTACTTTGCATTTTTCCCTTTAAAGATACTTTAATGTTAGCTTCTCAAGTCTCAAACATGAAATATAAGCCAAAACGATTGGGTGTACAAGGTGCTATTTCATTCTATTATCACACTTCTCCTTTGGAAATCAAAAATCTCACAAATAGTCTGGCAAACTTACTGAAAAAGCTATCGAATAAATTATTGATTTGTTCTTCAATCCAAAAATATCCTTCTATCACGATAAGTGATTTCTTTCGTATAACGAATATACCCCATTTCATCACAGCATATGTAGATAAGTTGTCCGACGGTATGGACTATAATTTGATGACGAAAGTCTTTTAACGTTTGAGCGGATTACAGATACAATTGCGCTAAAACATAGGATAATCCTTGTAGGTAAATAAGAAAATGATATATTTCTGTTGTGAATTTAGAATGACTTTCCATTTTTCAGTGGCATCTTTAATAAGCGTTTTATTTTTCATTAATACTTTCATCATATCAATATTTTTTAATTGAATTTTCCAGGTATCCTTACTAAACGGCGTCTTGACTTTGCAGTATCTCGTTTAGTTAATTGACCAACGGAATAAAATATTACATACTTCGCCCTTCCCAGTCTAGATGCTTAACCACAACAGAGTTTCTTTTTCTTGCATTCTGCAGCTACCTAGTTTGATTCAGTCTCGTTCGCTGCTATGTGCTCCGCTGATTTTGCCATGAACAATTTTTTGCGATCATATTGTTGCATTGCATCCAACCATAAATCTAAATTCTGAAATCCTATTAATATCCGCACATAACCGGTAATTAAGTGAGTAAGTATAAGTTAACATAGTAAATTATTTCAGATTTTTTTTATACAATGTTTGTAAACAGACGGAGGAAAAAGATGAGTTTTGTTCCCGCTTTGTTCTGGTATCGTCTACATACTTATCGCAATAATAGTAGATCCTACTAAAATTAGTAAAGCTATTAACCATATATAAATATCTAATTTTTCTTTTTTAAAAAAGAAATAAGATATTAAGACTGTGAATAATGGTTCCGATGCTGCAATTGCTCCTACAATGGATACTGGTATTAAAGAAGAAGCTAAAAAGAAACTTATTGGACCTACAGCTGTAAGGATTCCAGCTGTAATAAAGTTTACATTGAGTACCTCATAGTTTATCTTTATACTCTGCTTCAATTGTTTAGTTACAAACAGTTGTATTATTATAACAGTAAATGCTGTCATTGATCCAATCCAAGCACCTAAAAAGGGATTGTTTAAAATTAATAACCCTTGCTTTCTTATTCCTTGACCTATTCCAAAAAACAATGAAGCTAAAATTGCAAATGCATATCCTTTCCATTCTTGATTACCAGACAGTGCATTATCCCCTTTTCTGAAAATAACAGCTCCTTGGATAATCAAAGCACTTAATAAAATAAGTAGACCTATACCTGCTAAATTTTCTAATTTTTCTCCTATAATAAAGACACCGAATAAAGCAGTAAAGATAGGGGCTGCATTTTTTATCCCAGAAGCTCGTGAAGGGTTTATTAATCTTATTGCATTGAAAAACACCATTCTTCCGAATCCTGTGGTTAAAAGACCCGCTAATATAAAAAATAAAATACCAGAAAAATAAATATCTTCATGTTTACTTTTTAATAAATAGTAAACTATTAAAAAAAAACCCAATAGTAAATTATTAATAACTATAGTTATTAAAAGCCCGTTACTTTTTTCATTAGATTTTTCTATCCCTTTACGGACAAAAATGTGACTACAAGCAAAAGATAAAGCAGTTAAAAACGAAAAAAGAATTCCCATTCATATTTTTCCTCCTTTATTAAACAAATCCAAAATGGACACGCTTAATATAGCGTGTCCATAAACAATCAAGGCTAATATTAATCACTGTTTAAAAACTTTTAGATGCATTCATTTTTGGTTCTCTCATTTTTTTACCACGCAATGATTGTAATAACAGTATTATTACATTTGCTATCCCTCCCAAGATACTCCAATAAAAAGGAGAAGGAATTAATAACAGTATGCCTCCTGCAAATAGGATGATTCTATAAGCTATATTTAAGTCACTCAAAAACCATCCCATCAGTGACATAGATAAACTAACGCATCCTAAAATGGCCGTGGTGATAGGGTAAATACTTTCTATAAAAGGATCTTGTAATAATAAAGAACTATTATATGCAAAAATAAAAGGAATTACAAAGCCAGCAACGCCTAACTTTACAGCCGAAATTCCTGTTTTCCAAACGTTGGAGTCAGCTATACCCGCTGCAGCAAAAACTGATAAAGCGACTGGTGGAGTAATAGTAGATAATGCTCCAAAATATAAGATAAATAAATGAGCAGCCATTTTAGATACTCCTAGACTAATTAAAGCAGGAGCCACTAATACTGCTAATATTAAGTAGGCTGCAGAAGTTGGCAAGCCCATTCCTAAAAGGAGACTAGCTAGCATAGTGAATAATAGTGCTAATATTAAACTCCCTCCAGAAAAAGTCTCTATAATTCCACTTATTTTTATTCCTAATCCAGTTAGCTGAACAATACCCATTATCCCCCCAGCAAGTAAACAAGCCACTGCTATAGGCATTATTCCTTTAGCAGCAGAAAGGAAAGCGTCTAATATTAGCGATATTTTCATTTTTTTGCTATCCTTAATAAATCCAACAGCGAATGTTGAAATAATAGCATAAAAAGCTGCTTTTTGAGGACTATAATCTTTAATTAACAATATAACTAAAATAATTAAGGGTACTAAATAAATCCAGCCCTCTTTTAAAGTTTTAAAAAATGATGGAAGATCTTTAGATTTCATCCCCTTAAAGTTACTTTTTTTAGCATTGAAGTATACGCTAGTAGACAATGTCATAAAATATAATATGGAAGGAATTAAGGCTGCAACTAAAATACTCGTGTACGGTATATTAGTCATTTCAGCCATTAAGAAAGCCACTGCACCCATGACTGGCGGCATTATTTGTCCTCCACTAGACGCCACAGCTTCAACTGCACCTGCATAATACCCTTGAAAACCAACTCTTTTCATTAAAGGAATTGTAAAAGATCCAGTAGTTACTACGTTAGCAGCTCCACTACCATTAATAGTTCCCATCAGCATACTCGATACTACCGCTGCTTGAGCCGGACCTCCTGAAATTTTTCCTGCTATAGAATAAGATATATTAACGAAAAAATCGCCAGCGCCTGTAATATTTAATACTGCCCCAAATAAAACAAACAAAAAAATGAATTCTGCCGAAACTGATAACACTTGTCCAAAAAAACCGTCACTTCCCACAAATAAATATGGAGATATTCTTTCCATTGAAAAACTAGCTGTTTTAAAACTACCAGGGAAGTATAATCCAAACATAGCGTATACAATAAATAAGATAACAAGAATAGTCAAAATATAGCCAATTGTCCTTCTTCCAGCTTCAAATCCAATAAGCATAATTAATACACCTAGAATGACTTCTTGAGTAGTATAATCACCTGATCGTACTACTAATTCTTCTTGTACTGTTATAATATAGTATACTATATACCAATTAACTGCTATTATTAAATAATCTAGTATCTTCAAATAATCGTTGTTAAAAGGTTTTAAAACAAATATAACCGTAGCTACAAGCCCCCAATGTATAGAAGTTTGAGCGTAACCAGGGAGTATACCGAAAGAAGCTGTATATAGATGAAAAATCGCCATAATCAATGCTACAATTAGTAAAAAATTATATCTTGATATATATTTTTTAGAAATAACTGTCATCATTCTCACGCTCTCTTATCTTTTTTATAACGTCTTTATAATTATTAGGAGTGGAAGAAAAGTAATCTTTTAAATTACACTCTGTCAAATAATCTAGTGATTTTTGAGTTGCTTTAGCCATAATCATCTCAACATTATGCTTTTCAAATGTTTTGATTACTTCGACCATTTCTGCGCTTCTTCTCTCTGAATGCATAACTGTTCTACTTATAAGATTATTAGAAAGATGTTCTAAGTCTTTTATTCCTAATGATTCATTGATTGAATTTAGAACCTTATTTTCCATGTTTAAGCTACTAGCAGCTTTTAATGTTTCAATAAGAGTCGTTGTAAACCCTTTCATAAATATGCTCCTTGCCATTTTCACACCGGATGATGTGCCAGGATTTATATCTATTTTTTCTAAATTCATATTATATTTCTCTCCAAATTCTAAAAAAGCATCACTTCCATCGCCACTAATAAGCATTGGGACTTTGTGATTTAGCTTCGGTATAACTCCCATAACGGCAGCGTCTACAAAAAAAGATCTTCGGCTATTTATCACATTTGCAATTTCTTTTTGAATATCAGGGGAGGTTGCATTTATATCAACATATATATGTTTAGAAGTTAAGAAATCATAACAGTCATATGAAATTTGAGCAGCAGTTTTAGCACTGGTTGCTACAATTATTAAAACATTATTATCAATTAACTCTTTTAACGATACGCATAATGTAATATTTAAATATTTAAAATTATCTTTTATTTTTGCTTTAAACTTCTCATCCTTAAATGCAACATCATATGCAGTGATTTGGATATCTTTTTTTTCATTTTTTAACTCTTTAGCTATGTTTTGAGCAGCCTCTCCAAATCCTATAAACCCTAATTTCATATCAAAGTTCCTTTCTAAATATAAACTATTTTATAAATTTAGGCACATCTTCTATCTCCTTCGAAAATGTGCCTAAGCAACAGTTATTTACTTAATCTTCATCTAAAACATCTTGTTCTTCATAATATTTCTCTGCTCCTGGATGAAGAGGAATAGGCGATTTTGCAGCATTTTCTAATTTAATATCTTCTCCAACAGAATGTACTTCCTGAAATTCTTCAACGTTATCCATTAAAGTTTCTACTACTTCATAAGCAGTTTCATCTGACATATCAGGACTAACCATCAACGATGTCCATAATTGCAGCGAATCAACATCGTAATCAACACCTTCATAGGTGTCAGCTGGGATGGTAACCTTTTCATAGTAAGGGTATTCATCGGTTATTTCATCAATAACCTCATCTTCTATTGTCAATAATCTAATATCCGAACTTGTCGATAAGTCTATTAGGCCTGAGGTTGGTACCCCTGCCACATAAAATGTACCATCTAAATCGTTATCTTGTAATTTTGTTCCTCCTTCATCAAAAGCAAGGTAATATGCATCTATATCATCTTCTATATCGATTCCATGGTACTCCAAAATAATTTCAGACATATTTGTTATAGTTGAACCTTTAGGTCCTAAATTTATTTTTTTACCCTCTAAATCCTCATAATCCTCTATCCCTGAATCTTCCTTCACAGCCATTTGCCCAGCACTTCTATATAAAGACATAAGCTCCACAATATTTTGCTCTTCATCGAAATCTTCTGTACCTTCATATCCAAATGTCAAAGCATCCCAATTTCCAAATCCAATATCAATTTCACCTGAATTTACTAAGCGAACATTCTCTGTAGCCCCATCCGTTCCTTGAGAAACAGAATTAATATCAGAGTTTTTATTTATAATATCTGACATTCCCGATCCCACAGCATAATATGTTCCAGAAGAACCAGCAGTTCCGATAACGACATTATCTGAATCTTCCTCTCCACATCCTATAAGCATCACAGCAATTATTCCAAATATAAAAAGGACGCTAATTTTTTTATACATAGAAGTTTTCCTCCTTCTATTCTTCGTAATAAATTACTTGTTCTTCTTCTAATACCTTCCGGAGATTATAAAAATCTAAGCTTAATTCCTGATTTTTTATTTTTTCTTTTGTTTTTTCTTCTTTTTCCATTCTAGCATTAGCAAGTTCGTTTACTTCATCTATATCTTCTTTAGATATTCTAACAACTCCATCATCATCTGCCATGATTATATCTCCTGGATTTATCTTCTCCCCGCCACATATCACAGACGAATTCACCCATCCTCCTCTACTTTTTGTTGTTCCTTGAGAATGAATTGCCCTACTCCATATAGGGAACCCTAGTTCACGTATCTCTGCTACATCACGCACACCTGCGTCAATAACTACTCCCTGTACTTTTCTTTCTATCAAAGCCTTGATTATTAATTCTCCTATCATGCCATGTTTGCTCTCTCCGATTGTTGTTATAACTAAAACGTCGTTAGGTTTACAAACTTCAATTGCTGCGTGGATCATCAAATTATCTCCCGCAAAACATTCAACAGTTACAGCGCTTCCACATACAAATTGATTTCTATCTATCGGCTTTATTTGGTCATTAATTAAACCGATCTTTCCTTGTGCCTCATAAATAGTAGCTACATCATATTTTTTTAATTTATCTATCTTTTTTTGGTCTATTCTAGACTTTTTATTTAAAATATATTTTTTCATTAAACAAATTCATCTCCTACATACGGATAAAATCTAGCAAAAGCTTCTGCATATTTATAAGATTGATTTCCTGAAATTCGTCTAGCATGATTTCCTCTCATTCTAGCTTTATCACTATAATATTCAATTAGATGAGGCTGAGCTTGAAATGATTCCATTGCTTTTAATTTCGTATCAAAAGTATCACTAATATCAATGATTACTTCAGGGTTAAAATTACTAATTTCAGATTGATGTGGTTCAAATCCAAACATTCTTGGCTGTTTAATACTTGAAGTTCCATCTATTTGTACACCTTTCGAGATAGCCATAACGCTTGCTTGATGAACAAACTTAGCAACATTCTGATGATCAGGATTAAAGGCATCACCAAAACCATGACTAATAATATGATAAGGATTTACTTCTCTAATTTTTTTGGTTAATTGATTCAACCTTTCTTCATTCAAATCCATAGGATAATCTTGATAATCCCAAAATTCTATATTTTTAATTCCAATAATATCAACTGCTTTGTCTACTTCTTTTTTTCTTGCTTTTTTAACACTTTCTGTTGTATGCCCTCCCTGTTTCCAAAGATGTCCAGATTCTCCACGTGCCCCATAACTTAAAACAATTAAAGTGATTTTTGCTCCATTATTAATATATTTCGCAATGGTTCCCCCGCATCTCCATACAAAATCTGCAGCATGCGCACTAATAACTAAAATGTTTTGATCTTTCATTGTCTATTTCTCCTTTTTTTATTCTTCTACTAAATAAGATGTATTAGTTTGAGCCATTTGAATAATTTCTTCTTCGGTAAACCCATTATTTCCTAAATTTTCATAAAATAACTTCAACCCTTCATCAGGATACATAGCTTTAGGTTGTCCCAAATCAGTAGACAATATGCAATGATTTGCTCCAACGTATTTTATTTGATCATACATAGTTTCCCAAGATACTTTCCCAGTTTGAGCAGTTGTGAAGCAATGTTCCATATAAGCTCCCATATCTGCTAACTTTTTTTGTTCCTCTTTTGTATAATAAGTCGAAGGAAAATTGGGATGAGTCACTATAATTTTCTTAATATTCATATCCTTCGCTTGTTCGACTACAGCAAAGGTCTCTTTTTTGCCTAGATGTCCTGTAGCTAAAATTAGATTATGATCAGAAATAATATCTAGAACATTTAAAAGATCTTTATTTAAATTATTATTAGAATCTAGAGCTGATAAGCTTTCTTGAGTTTTTCCTTGCTCTTCTAATTCTTCTTGCATTTTAGCCCAAAAAGGTAATACTTTATACTTTCCACTTTTTAAAAAATTTTGTTCGTTAGCAGAATCAAAAGTAGGCATCCAAACAATTTTCGCTCCATCTCTAGCGGCCACTTCCACTGACGTAGGATTAAACCCTCCTACAGTATTGTTAAGAACAATAGCTCCTAGTGGATTAACTTTAGGATGCATTTTTTTAACTAGCCTAGCTCTTTCTGAAGTACAAAAATAATGTGACTTTATTCCAAACCCTTTTATACCCAGTGATTCTGATCTCTCGGCCATATCTATATCATCGAGTTTTCTTTCAACTACATCTGGTGCAGTATGCATGTGCAAATCATAAGCTCCGTTTAGTATTTTCTGTATATCCATTATGCTATCTCTCCTTTTATATTAAAAAATTATAATTATCCAATATAGTTTTACTTACATTCAATATATGATTTTGTATATGTTCAGCTGCTTCCTCAGGAGATTGATTTTTAATTGATTGAAAAATTAATTTGTGCTCTTTCAATGATTGCTCTTTTCTACCTGGTATTAGTACAGTTCTAAAGTGAAATCTAATTAATTGCGTTTTTATCGTTGCTACCATATCAACTGCTTCTTGATTAGTAGAATTTTTATATATTAAGTTGTGGAATTTTTTATTCATCTCCGAATACTCTTGGAGGCGCCCCTCTTTTGAATGCGCTTCCATTTGTTTTATTATATGCTTCATTTCAATCAATACAGCTTCATTTATATTTTTTACCGTACTTTTTATGATAATTCCTTCTAGTGCTGAACGGATTTCAAGAAAATTCATCACATCTTGCAAAGAAAAAGATTTTACTTTCGCCCCCTTATTTCTTTCTATATCTACCAAATTATCTTGCTGAAGTAAGAAGAATGCTTTCTTTATTGTATTTCTACTTACATTTAAATTTTTAGATAACTGAACTTCTAATAATTTTTCTGATGGTTTGTATACTCCTTCTACAATGTCTTTCTTAATATATTTATACGCAAAATCTGTTACATTATCTTCTTCTTTTTTCGCGCTCAATTTTGTCCTCCTTTTTGTTGAACAATTTTGTAAATCATATCACGATAAAAAAAATATTGCAAATACTTTTTTGTAATATAAAAAGTGAATGGAAAGCCCAGCAGACACAGAATATTATACAATCGCGCTCATTTAGACTTATAAATAGCACAATTGTCAAAATTCAAATAATAATTTAATTCAAATTAGTAAATTTTATCATTTGATTTTAAAATATTAAAACTCACACTTTCTAGTCCCCCCCTCTTTCAAAAAGTACACTTTTACGAACGTTAGAAATTTTCTTAAACTCCTCCCCTTAAATCGTTCATAATACCATAAAAATACTTTACGAACGTTCGTCGAAATATATATACATTTACGAACGAAAATG
>Ga0079226_10000686_pt1 | contig 24577 bp, 18 predicted proteins | sample Poulit2014_FD_76345 | JGI IMG/M metagenome (GOLD analysis project Ga0079226, IMG submission 76345) | Agricultural soil microbial communities from Georgia to study Nitrogen management - Poultry litter 2014 | ecosystem: Environmental > Terrestrial > Soil > Agricultural land | place: USA: Georgia...
ATTTCCATAGCTCTCGCCGCGGTCATAAAAAATTTCCGTATTTGGGCCGCTCGGGCCTTCTCCAATATCCCAAAAATTTTCTTCAAGCCGAATGATGCGATGTTCCGGCAATTTGATTTCATTGAGCCAAATATCATATGCTTCATCGTCTTCCGGATGCACCGTGACGGAAAGGAGTTCTTCATCGAAACCAATCCATTTTTCGCTCGTCAAAAATTCCCAAGCCAAATGAATCGCTTCTCTTTTAAAATAATCGCCTATGGAAAAATTCCCTAACATCTCGAAAAATGTATGATGTCTTGCTGTAAATCCGACATTTTCAATATCGTTTGTCCTTATCGACTTTTGGACATTGACGATTCTCGGGTTGTCCGGGACGACCGTGCCATCGAAATATTTCTTCAATGTAGCTACTCCGCTGTTTATCCACAATAAACTCGGGTCATCTTTCGGAACGAGCGACACGCTTCGCTCCACTTTATGCCCTTTTCCCTCAAAAAAACGTAAAAAAAGCTCTCTCACCTCGGATGAAGATAAGCTCTTCATTTCAATCTGCCTCCAATTCATACTCTGAAATAAAAAAACTCCTCTCTGCAAATGCAGGGACGAGATATATTCGCGGTACCACCCTAATTATGGACTTAGTTTTAATCCATCGCTTCCATCATTGTAACGGCATGAGGCCGGCGGGGATTAGCCGCACTCCAGTTTAGCTTTCCATAATATCATGTCGGAATTTATCTCAGCAATTTAAATTCCTCTCTTTTACATGAGCGATTATGTACTTTTCACTTTCAACGCATTTTGATTATGCAAGTTAAAAATAGTATAAGTAACTAGAGTTGAAAAGTCAATTGCAATGTTGTCTGTCAACATAAAGCTGAACGATGATGGCGCGAAGGATCGTAATCGTTGGTACAGCGATGATCATTCCGACAATTCCGCCGAGTTCGGCGCCGATGATCAATGTCAAAATGATCACTACTGGATGGATTTGGATGCTTTTGCCCATGACATAAGGCGATAAAAAGCTGTTTTCCAATATTTGAACGACGGCTGTCGTCACTAAAACGACGATGACTAATTTGAAGGAGTCAGTCGCAGCGACCGCAACAGCCGGCACTGTTCCGATAATTGGCCCAAAATAAGGAATGACATTCATCAGGCCCATGATGACAGCCAATACGAGCGCATATTTGAGCTGAAATGTATAGTAAACAAGATAGGTGACGAACATGATTGCGGATGAAATGATCAATTGCCCCCTTACATACCCTCCAAGGCTTTCATCGATCGCCCGCAATATCGTTTCGATTTTCTCATAATGACGCTCTGGAACAACCCTTTTGATGGAATCTTTCATCGATGTATAATCTTTAAGAAAATAAAAGACGAGCACAGGCACTATTGTAATTGCAATGATGAAGTCAAACAAATTTTCAACCCGCTCCAAAACATTCTCGATCTGCTTCTCGACCGACGCCTCGATTCGTGAAATCATCTCGTCCATTTTATCATGGACGATTTCAGGCAGAAAAGAGGTCGATTCATACATGGAGTAGATGACATTTTCATACATGAGCATGAATTGCGGCAAATGTTCGCTTATATCTTGCAATTGATGAACGAAGACGGGGAAACTTCTATAAAAAATAAGTGCAGTCGTTGCAAAGAAAAGGATATAGATGATGATGACCGCAAAACCTTTGCTTATTTTGAAATCATTCAATTTCAAAATAATCGGGTAGAGCAAATAACTAATGAATGCTGCAATGACGAAGGGGGCCAAGATGCGTCCGATAAAAAGAAACAATACTTTGTATATCGGGAACAATTTGATGAGCAAAAAAAGTAAAATGATGATGGCAATCGCATAAAGGCTCCAATAAAGAAGCTTCTTCTGAACGTTCATATCCCTTCCTCCCTCGCGCTTGTTTATTGTTTGTACTCGAGGGAAGGAATATGCGCGCCCTACATAAAATCATAAGGCGATAAACTTTCGGAATCGTCATCGGCAACGAGCGCATCTTCAGCCGATTGATCGGATTCCCCAATTATTTTAAGTTCCAATTGCTCTTTCAAAGTCGTATATCTGCGGTCGGTATCCAATGTTTGGATTCCATCGATGAACGCTTCCATATCGCCGCATAAAATGAGCGAGCGCTTGCTTCTTGTTATTGCAGTGTAAAGCAAATTTTTCCGGAGCATCCTTCTATACGCCGGAACGACCGGCAATACGACTATCGGAAATTCGCTTCCTTGCGATTTGTGGATTGAGATGCAATACGCATGCATGAAATTCAAATAATTTGTCCGTGAATAGAGCACTTCTCTATCATCGAAAGCAATCAAAATTTGCTCTTCTTTTTCTTCATTTTCTTTAGCCGTGAATATTTGGACAATCTCTCCAATATCGCCATTATAAACACCGTCCTCCGGCTGGTTGACGAGCTGAATCACCCTGTCGCCGATGCGATAGATAAAATCGTTGATGAACCGTTCTCTTTTTTTCTTCGATTTCGGATTGATGAGCTGCTGCAACTTTTTGTTTATCGCATGTATCCCTGCTTCTGTCCGATACATCGGAGCTAACACTTGAATATCGTTCAAGCGGATGCCTTTTTCTTTCGCTCGTTGGAACACTTGCAAGACAACATCGATAATTTGATGTTCTTTGCAAGGGATGAAGCTAAAATCCTTATCTTTCTCTAAATCTTCTATTGTGCAAACGTCATTTTTAATCAAATGAGCCAATTGAATAATTTTTGAACCTTCCTTTTGGCGATAAACTTCATTAAGTTTGACGAAAGGAATCAAATTGCTGCTATAAAGATCTGACAGCACTTGCCCTGGCCCGACCGAAGGCAGCTGATCCTCATCTCCGACGAGCAGCACTTGCATATCATCAGGGACCGCCTTGAACAAATGGTTGGCAAGCCACGTATCGACCATTGAAAATTCATCGATAATCAAATATTTGCCTTCCAATTTTTCATATTCATTTTTTTCAAACGTCTGATGGCCGTCCCAGCCAAGCAAACGGTGGATTGTCATCGCTTTGATGCCTGTCGATTCTTGAAGCCTCTTGGCGGCACGGCCAGTCGGCGCGGTCAAGATGAACGGATAGTCGGATGCTTTGTCATAATCATGCCGATGCATCGATAGGCCGTGGATATCCGAATAGACTTTAAGGATTCCTTTTATGACCGTTGTTTTCCCAGTTCCAGGCCCGCCTGTCAAAATCATCAGCTTAGAGTGGATTGCTTGTTTGATGGCATCGAATTGCTCCTCTCCATAACTGAGATGCTCTTCTTCTTCAATTTCGCCAATCATCTTCATCAATTCCGCATCAGTCGTCTCCGTTTCCACTTCTTTTTCGAGCACTCTTTGGATATGCAAGCTGAATTGTTCCTCTGCATAGTAGAGGCTTCGCAAGTATACTTTCTCATCCGCGAACACAATCCTTTTTTCGGCCGCTAAGTCTTCCAGCCGGCTGATCAGTTGTTCTTCTTCTAGCGAATCCACATTCAATATTTCTTTCATGCTGGTTACGCATTCATCCAACGGCAAGTAAACATGCCCGTCGAGCACACTCTTTTCGAGTGCATAAATGCCGCTTGCACGAATTCTGTTTTCATCTGTTTTGGAAAGCCCATTCAATTCTGCTATTTTGTCCGCCGTCAAAAAGCCAAAGCTCTCGATATCATAGACAAATTGATATGGGTTATTTTCCAAGAGAGACATCGTTTCGCCTTTATATGTCTTATACAGCAATTGCGCCATTTTAAGGCTGATTCCGTAACGGGTCAATTGAACGGCGATATTTTCAAAACCTTGATTCGTTTGCAATGTGTCGATCAACGTGTCCTTGACTGTCTTTTTCAAATTGGGAATAGAGGATAGAACGTCAGGGTTTTCCAAGATTTTCGCAATTGCATCTTCGCCCAATGTTTCAACGATTGTTTCAGCGGTCCTTTTCCCGATGCCATAAAATAAATCGCTCGATAAATACGCAATGACCGCTTCTTTCGTCTCCGGAACGAATGTTTGATAAGCGGTTATATTATATTGCACCCCGAATTTCGGATGGGTATGCAATTCTCCAAAAAACGTATATGCAACTCCCGGCTGCAAATTGCTGAAATAGCCTTTTCCTACGATATCTTTTTCCGAATAATCTTCATTCGTATCATGGATTTTAATTTTTGCTATCGAGAAATGCTCAGCGCTATTTTCAAAAATGACGAAGCTGATTTCTCCTTTTATAAAACCGCGCTCATTTTCGTCCATTCCCATTATCAAAACCTCGCTATCTCTCATTCATGTTCAGCACATTCCGTTTTGCATCCTCCGCCATTTTATGGCCTGGATCTTGTGCCAACGCTTGATTGAAATAGTATAATGCCTCATCCAAATTGTCACGATGAACCATGATGATTCCTAAATTATATAGTGCATCAGCATGCGAATTTTCTTTCAAAACGACTTCTTTCAACACTTTTTCAGCCTCATCCGCATAGTTGGCCTGCGCCAGTGCCAGCCCATACTGAAACTTTTTTTCGATATCATCGCTCAATTCGGAGGCCCTCTGCAAAAATGGGATAGCGAGCATTTTTTCTTCTTTTTGGAAATGAACAAGACCCAATAAATAATAGACTTCGCTATCCTCTATCCCTAAATGAAGCGCATGCCGCAACATTTTTTCCGCTTCGGCAAACAATTTGCGTTTATAATATAGATTGCCCAAGCCAACAAAAGCCGTCGCCGCTTTTTCATCGAGCTCTATCGCCTTCAGGAAAAAACGCTCCGCTTCTTCATGCTGATTCATCATTTCGAGCAAGTTGCCGAAATTGATATAGCCGACTGAATCGTTCGGATGTTCATCGATATGTTTAATGAAAAGTTTCGCTGCCTGCTCGTAATCTTTTTCTTTTATGAATTGGATTGCCTGCTCTTGTTTATCCACTTCTCCAACTCCTTACTAAGAGGAAAAGACTATTTAAAAGGCAAATAGTCTTTCATCCAACATATTGCAAGGCTTCATTTTCTTTTAACACTTCGTCGATTGTACCGCCGCCTAGACAAACTTCATCTTGGTAGAAAACGACAGCTTGCCCCGGGGTGACAGCTCGTTCTTCCTGTTCGAAATCCACCCGCACTTTGCTATCTTCCAGCAATGTGACATGGACACGGCTATCTTTTTGACGGTAACGGAATTTTGCGGTGCATGAGAAAGAACGTTCCACTTCATTGATCCAATTTACGCCGGAAGCAATCAATGCATCGGAATACAAATGGACATTCGAATCGCCCTGTTCAACATAAAGGATGTTGTCTTTGAGATTCTTGCCGACGACAAACCATGGATCGCCCGCGCCGCCGATGCCCAGTCCATGCCGCTGTCCGATCGTATAGTACATCAGCCCGTCATGCTGTCCTTTCACTTCTCCGTCAAGCGTCTGCATTTTTCCTGGTTGTGCTGGCAAATATTCGCTTAAAAACTCTTTGAAGTTCCGTTCTCCGATGAAGCAAATGCCGGTGCTATCCTTTTTCGATGCGGTGGCCAAATCGTTTTCCTCAGCTATTTTTCTTACTTCTTTTTTCTCTAAATGCCCTAAAGGAAAGAGCACTTTTTCAAGAACATCTGCTGACAGCTGATTGAGAAAATATGTTTGGTCTTTATTCGCATCGACACCGCGCAAAAGTTCGACTTTGCCGTTCTTTTTGCGGAGTTGCGCATAATGGCCCGTCGCCACATAATCGGCTCCTATCGACAAAGCATAGTCCATGAATGCTTTGAATTTTATTTCTTTATTGCACATCACATCCGGATTTGGCGTTCTTCCTGCGCGATATTCATCGAGGAAATAAGTGAACACTTTATCCCAATATTCTTTTTCGAAATTCACCGAGTAATAAGGAATGCCAATTTGGTTGGACACCCTGATTACATCTTCGTAATCTTCTGTAGCCGTGCAGACGCCGAATTCGTCTGTATCATCCCAGTTTTTCATGAATACGCCAATCACTTCATATCCTTGCTGCTTCAATAGAAGAGCTGCGACCGAAGAGTCGACTCCGCCGCTCATCCCTACAACAACCCGCGTTTTTTCTCCCATCTTCCATCCTCCTTTCTTATTGCATCGACTTTTTTGCTGCTTCCGCTACCCGTTGTGCAGCTTCTATAATATTTTCTTTCGTATTAGCCGACCCGAAACTGAAACGAACTGAATTATAGATTCGATCGCTTCTGCTGCCAAACATCGCTTTTAGCACATGCGACGGTTCAACAGACCCCGCGGAACAAGCGCTCCCGCTCGATGCAGCGATTCCGGCCAAATCCAGATTGGTCAAAAGCACATCGGTTTTTGTCCCTGGAAAACTGATATTCACAATCGTCGGTATCGCTTGTTTGCTATCGCCATTTACAGCAAATTCAATTCCGGACTCTGCCAATGTATCCAAAAAAATTCGTTTGAATCGCTCATATTGTTCACGGTTTGTTTGCTTTTTTTCCATTGCAATTTGTGCTGCAGCAAAGTATCCATATGCTCCGATAAGGTTTTCCGTCCCCGGCCGTTTTGTTTTTTCTTGCTTCCCGCCATATTGCATCTGCTTTAAAGGCACTTGCTCCTTGGCATATAAAAAACCGATTCCTTTAGGGCCGTTCAATTTATGGGCCGAAGTGGTCAACAAATCAATCCCTGTCTCACTCACATCAATATCCATCAAGCTATATGCCTGGACAGCATCGGTATGAAAATATGCTTGATGATTTTTCAATAAATCGGCAATTTCGGCAATCGGTTGAATCATTCCCGTTTCGTTGTTCGCTGTCATGACCGATACTAAAATGGTCTGATCTGTCAATGCCCGTTCTACGTCGGCCACATTGATTCGCCCTTTTTCGTTGACCGGCAAATAAGTGACATGGAAACCTAGTTTTTGCAAATATTGCATAATATGGAGAATCGCATGATGTTCTTGAGCGGAAGTAATAATATGATTTCCTTTATATTCATTTTCTATAGCCGTGCCGATGACAGCTAGATTATTTGCTTCCGTGCCGCCGCTTGTGAAAAAAATTTCCCGTTCATTTGCATGAATCGTGCTAGCTAAAAACCTTCTCGATTCATCGAGATAAAATTTCGCTTTTCTTCCGAATGCGTGCAAACTCGATGGGTTTCCGTACACCTCTTTTTCCAACTCGTACATGCGCTTAAGCACTTTTTCATGAACAGGGGTAGTCGCTGCATGATCAAGATAGATCAATTCCATCTTCCTTCCCTCTAAATATAAAACATATATTCTTTCTGCGGTTCATTATCATCATGCAAAATCAAATCCTTCAATGTAGTCGTATCCAACACGTCTTTTACAACATCGCGAATCCGCAGCCATAATGCCTGTTGGGCTGCTTCCTCATCTTCAATTCCTTCAACCGGCGTAATCGGGCCTTCTAACACGCGAATAATATCTCCTGCAGTAATTTTCTCCGGATCATCCGCTAAAATATATCCGCCATAAGCGCCGCGAACGCTGCGCACTAGTCCTGCATTCCTGAGCGGGGCAGCGAGTTGCTCCAAATAATGCGCGGATAAATTTTTATCCTCGGCAATCGATTTCAAAGAAATGGGCCCTTCGCCGTATTTTCTGGCCAACTCAATCATGACCGTTAGCCCATATCTCCCTTTAGTTGATATTTTCATCCTTAAGCACCTCATTCAATAAAAACTGATTAATCAAACCTGTTTTATAGTTTTCCTGTAGAAAGAAAAAAACATACTGAAATGATTATAACATGAACATTGTCCTTCTTGCATTTTAACGAATTTATGCCTACGCTTGTATGAGAAAAATGGATAATCAACAACGATAAAAGATGAACATTAAAAAATGACGATAAAGGAACGATTGAATAATGAGACATAAACCGCTTGCCGTTAGAATGAGACCGAACCATATTGATGACATAATCGGACAGAGCCATCTCGTCGGAAAAGGAAAAATCATTAGAAGAATGGTGGAAGCAAACAGCATTGCTTCGATGATTTTATTCGGCCCTCCAGGAACTGGAAAAACATCGATGGCCTATGCGATTGCCAAAAGCTTATCTCTCCCTGTAAGGAAGCTGAATGCGGTCGTTGATAGAAAAAAGGATATGGAAATTGTCGTGGAAGAAGCGAAAATGTCCGGCTCTATCGTGCTCATCTTGGATGAAGTCCATCGGCTCGATAAGGCGAGACAAGATTTCCTATTGCCCCACTTGGAAGATAACCTGATCACGTTGATCGGTTGCACGACGAGCAATCCTTATCATTCCATCAACCCTGCTATCCGCAGCCGCTGTCATCTCTTTGAATTATATCCTTTAGATGCCAGTCAAATCAAAGATGCGATAAGGAGAACGTTGGAAGATAAAGAAAAGGGATATGGACAAAGAAACGTCGCTTTATCGGAGGAAGCATTGAATCACTTTTCCGAAAGTGCAAATGGCGATTTGCGCACTGTGCTGAATGGGTTAGAATTGGCCGTGAGCTCGACTCCCGAAAACGATGACGGAACGATTGAAATATCGCTTGAGGTCGCCGAAGAATGCATGCAGAAAAAAAGTTTTTCACACGATAAAGGCGGAGATGCCCATTATGATGTGCTATCCGCCTTCCAAAAATCAATCCGGGGCAGCGATGTGAACGCATCTCTTCATTATTTGGGGCGGCTCATTGAAGCAGGAGATTTGGATAGCATAGCTAGACGGATGATTGTCATCGCCTATGAAGATATCGGACTAGCAAATCCGCAAGCCGGCCCTCGTGCAGTTGCTGCTGTTGAAGCCGCGGAGAGATTGGGATTTCCGGAAGCAAGGATTCCGCTTGCTGTTTCGGTTGCCGAACTGGCCTTATCCCCTAAATCAAATACAGCATATAAAGCATTGGACAAAGCGCTAGGAGATATCAGGTCCAGGCAGACTGGAGAGGTTCCGCTTCATCTTAAGGATTCCCACTACAAAGGAGCGGCCACCCTTGGAAGAGGCGTCGATTACAAATATCCGCACAACTATGAAGGCGGGTGGGTAAAACAACAATACCTCCCGAACGAAATCAAAGACAAAACTTATTTTAAGCCGAATGAAAACAGCAAATTTGAACGAGCGCTTAAACAAGTGCATGAAAATATTCAGCAGAAATCGAAATGATTTTATTCTTTTGAAGCTAAACAAATTGAAAATAAATGAAGCCGATATGATAAGCATAGAAGTAACTTGCATTTTTTATGGAGAAATATAAAGTGCAAAGTATAATTCCTTTTTCGAACGGTCATAATAGATAACAAGTCAGCAAAAAATAACTAAAAGAGGATTCTTTCTGACTTGCCGCAGATTAAACGTTTAAGCTGCATCCGAGATTTACAATGCAATAAATAGTATTAGAGTTAAATAAAACTAGGAAATGACCGTTGGTGAAAAGGAGTTGAAGAAAATGGCTAAAGTAAGGCAAGATGCATGGTCGCATGAAGACGACTTGCTTTTAGCTGAAACTGTCTTGCGTCATATAAGGGAAGGCAGCACACAATTGAACGCATTTGAAGAAGTAGGTGACGAACTGAATCGGACTTCCGCCGCTTGCGGATTTCGCTGGAATGCAGAAGTTCGAAATAAATATATAGATGCTATTGAACTTGCAAAAAGACAAAGAAAAGAAAGAAAACGCGCCCAAGCAGCAGAAATGAAAAAGAAGCCGAAGCGTACATTTTCACCCCCTGAACAACATCAAGAAAATTCATTGGTGATGGAACCGCCGGAAACTTCGGAAATGACTTTGGATAGCGTCGTTCATTTCTTGCAGTCTTTGCAAGAAGACTATTATGCTTCCAATCAATCAATTAAAAAAGCAGAAAAACTGGAGCTTGAGAATAAAGAACTTCATGAAAAAGTAGCTTCATTAGAAAGGCAGTTAAGCATCACAAACAAGAAGTTGACTACGGTCGAAGAAGATTACAAAACATTCATCCAAATCATGGAAAGAGCTCGCAAAATGACCGTGCTGGAAGATCAAGGCGCAATGAAATCGCCAAGTTTCAAGATGGATAAAAACGGCAACCTTGAGCAATTTGCCCAAGAGTCCTCAAATTAAAAAAATTATCTTCTCCGTAGTGGAGAAGATAATTTTTTTGCTTATTCGAATCGCATCAATCCCAACCATGCCGTCCAATATCGATTTTGAACCCGCCTAAAGCAGGTGGGTGCCCTGTTCTAACCGCATTGTCATCTCGATAAATCGTTTTTTAATTTAAAGGATGGCAACCTCCGGAAAGAAACAACCGAACTCCCTACATATATGTGTTAGGTCAAAATGATTTATTTGACGCACACTTCAGGATCAATGCTGAATCTAATTATATCCTAACATATGAAAACGCTTTAATCAAGAAAATACTCAATAAAAGATAGACTTCAATGCTTGTTTCTGCTGTAATTTTTAACTAAGGATCTTTTCGCAAGTATTTTTGCTGTTAAATCTTCGCAGCCGATATAAACTGCGATGTATGCGCTGGGTTGATTTCCGCTGCGGAAAGCAGATTGTATTTCCGTAGCGGTATACTGCGTCACGGTTTATGGACCTCGTGTCAAAAACAATAATCTTTTAGAAAAGAGCCGTTCATAATGGCCTATTTTTAAACAATCGCTCGATATAGTCCTTTTCCTTTTGCAAGCTTCCGTGCATCAAGAATTTATTGCAAGAAAAATAGCATTTGCCCTATCCTTGGGCAAATGCTTGCAAAATGATGTTTTTATTATTGGTCTTCTAAGTCAATCACTTCGATATTCAATTCTTCCAATTGGGATTCGCTCACTTCGCCCGGGGCATCGGTCAACAAATCGGAGGCAGAAGCTGTCTTCGGGAATAAAATCGTATCCCTTATATTCGTTTTGCCAGCGACGAGCATCACAATCCGGTCTAAGCCGAGGGCAACTCCCCCATGAGGCGGAGCCCCATATTCAAGCGCATCGAGCAAAAATCCAAACTGGTCCCGGGCTGATTCTTTTGTAAAGCCGAGCACTTCAAACATTTTATCTTGAAGATCGCTATCGTTGATACGAATCGATCCGCCGCCCAATTCATAGCCATTCAATACGATATCATATGCATTGGCACGAACGCTCACCGGGTCGGATGCAAGTTTTTCGATATCTTCTTCGGCAGGAGATGTGAAAGGATGATGTGCTGCTACATATCGTTTTGCATCTTCGTCATATTCGAGCAACGGCCAGTCTACAACCCATAGGAAATTGAATTTGCTCTCATCGATCAGTCCCAATTCCTTTCCTAGTCTCACTCGCAATGCTCCTAAACTGTCGTAGACGATTTTTGCTTTATCGGCGCCAAACAATAAAAGGTCGCCATCTTTCGCTTCCGCTCTTTCCATCATTTGCGCCTTCTCTTCATCTGAGAAAAATTTCGCAATCGGCCCTGTCATATCACCATCGGCAATTTTGACCCATGCCAATCCTTTCGCGCCATATGTTTTGACAAAGTCTGTCAAATCACTATCGATATCTCTTCTTGTGAACTGATCTGCTTTTCCTTTAACGTTCAATAATGCAACTTTTCCGCCGCTATTAGCTGGTCCGCTGAATACTTTAAAGCTGGAATCTTTCACGATGTCCGTCACATGGATCAGCTCCATGCCGAATCTTGTGTCAGGCTTATCAGATCCATAACGTGCCATTGCATCGTCATAGCTCATCCGTTCAAAAGGAATGGACACTTCCACATCCAATACATCTTTCATCATTTGCTGCATCATTTTTTCAACTAATCCAATAATTTCATCGCTTGTAAGAAATGCTGTCTCAATGTCAATTTGCGTAAATTCAGGCTGCCTGTCGGCCCGCAAATCTTCATCACGGAAACAACGCGCAATTTGATAATATTTTTCGAACCCGCTCATCATGAGCAGCTGCTTAAACAGTTGCGGCGATTGCGGAAGCGCGAAAAACTCGCCAGGATGCACTCGGCTCGGCACCAAATAGTCGCGCGCTCCTTCCGGTGTGCTTTTTGTCAAAATCGGCGTTTCCATTTCCAAAAACTCATTCTCATTCAAGAAATTGCGAATGGATTGCGTAATCTGATGGCGAACTTTGAATGTCCGCTGCATTTCCTCTCTTCTTAAGTCGATGTAACGGTATTTAAGCCGCAAATCTTCAGACACATCTTGCGCTTCGTGAATGAGAAATGGCAAATTTTTCGATTTGCTGATGATATTCACGTCAGAAACCGTCACTTCGATGTCACCCGTTTTTATATTTGGATTGACTGTCGAAGGGTCTCGCTTGATGACCTTTCCTTTCACTTCGATGACAAATTCGCTCCGCAATGTTTCTGCGATTTCCAACGCTTTTTTCGAATATTCCGGATTGAAGACGATTTGCACGATGCCCGATTGATCTCTCAAATCGATAAATATGAGTTCTCCAAGATCTCGCCTGCGATGCACCCAACCTTTCAAGACGACATGTTCATCTATATGTTTTACATTCAATGTTCCTGCTTTGCTGCGTTTTGTCATTGTTTAAAAGCCTCCTAATTTTTCCGTCATCGTTTTCACTAAATTATCGATTGAAATCTCTGTTTCCTCGCCCGTATCCATTGTCCTCAATTTTACGACGTCATTTTCCAATTCCTCATCGCCCAATATGACGACATATCTAGCCTTGTAACGGTCAGCTGCTCTGAATTGGGCTTTTATTTTTCTTCCTTGATAGTCCTTGTCGACTTTCAGCCCTTCTTCCCTCAATTGTTGGACAAGCCGAACTGTCTCTTCTTGCACATTGTCTCCAATGGAAACGAAGAAAATATCAAGTTCCTTTTCAACTGGCAGTTTAATTTCTTCTGCTTCCAATGCTAAGAGCAACCGTTCTAATCCCATGCCAAAACCTATACCAGGTGTGCTTGGACCGCCAAGCTTTTCTGCAAGCCCATTATAGCGGCCGCCTCCCAATAATGTTGTGATGGCGCCAAAGCCTTCCGCCTCGCTCATTATTTCAAATGCTGTATGATTATAATAATCTAGTCCCCTAACCAAAGTAGGATCCACTTCGTAAGGTATATCCATCGCATCCAAATATGCTTTTACCTGGTTAAAATACTCTTCCGATTCCTTATTTAAATAATCGAGTACAGAAGGAGCGCTTTCCATTGCGGGATGCTCGAGATCTGTTTTACAATCAAGTATGCGCAAAGGATTTTTCATAAGACGATTTTTACAATCCGCGCACAACTCATCGATATGCGGTGTGAAATGCTGGATTAGGGCTTGTCGGTGTGCATTTCTGCTTTCCGTGTCGCCAAGACTGTTGATAACAAGTTTTATCGATTGAAGACCTAATTTTTTGTAAGCTGTCATTGCAAGGGCTATTACTTCTGCATCGACACTTGGATCGGCACTCCCCAATACTTCAACGCCAAATTGATTCAGCTGGCGCATCCTGCCATGTTGCGGTCGTTCATAACGAAACAATTGGAAAAAATAGAACAATTTGGTCGGCTGAATCGGAGACCCGTACAATTTATGTTCGATATAGGCTCTTACGACACCTGCAGTCCCTTCCGGACGCAATGTGATGCTTCTTCCGCCCCGGTCATCAAACGTGTACATTTCTTTTTGGACAATATCGGTTGTATCGCCAACTCCACGCTGGAACACTTCTGTATGCTCAAATACCGGCGTCCGGATTTCCTCGTAGTTAAAAGAATTGCATAGATCGCGTAATACGTTTTCAGTGTATTGCCATTTTCTTGTTTCCTCCGGCAATAAATCGACTGTTCCTCTAGGGGCTTTCATTCTCATCTTATCTACCTCCGCCTCAAAAAATTAAAAAATCCCGTTCCTTAATTCCAAATGAATTAAGGGACGAGATTCACCCGCGTTGCCACCCTAGTTAATGCATCATCATGCATCCGCTTAAAATTTCAGTTAACGCCTGTTATACGTCTATAATTACTGTCAGTTCAATATAGCTCCTCAGAAATGTCTTTCATTAGGCATCCATGTGAAAATAGTTTCAACCATGCTATTTTCTCTCTTTTCACGATATCACTAATTACTTTTTCCTTCATCGGATTTTATTCATGTTTGAATCGATATTATCATAAAGATAAATCCATCAATTGTCAAGTTTAAGCAAAATCGATGATTTTTCCTTCTTTTGCTTCGATAATGATAGTGACAGGACCATCATTGACTAGTTCGACATCCATCATCGCGCCGAAGGAACCGGTCTCGACATGAACGTTCGCTTCTTTCAATTGTTCATTGAATAATTCATACAGTTTTTCCGCCCTATCCGGTTTTGCAGCTTTGACGAAGCTTGGACGCCTGCCTTTTTTTACATCGGCATAAAGCGTGAATTGAGAGACGGACAAAATGCTCCCTTCGATGTCGAGCAACGATTGATTCATTTTGTTTGCTTCATCTTCGAAAATCCGCAAATGAATCAATTTTTCCACTAACGCTTCTGCATCCGCTTCCGTGTCTTCATGAGCGACTCCCAACAATACGACTAATCCATTGTTTATCTTTCCGATAACTTTATTTTCCACTTTTACATTTGCATGTTTGACTCGTTGTATAACTGCTCTCAAGACAAGATGCTCCTTTATCTTTCTTTAATGCACGGTGCGAGTCACCGCATATATATCTTTCACTTGCTTGATTCTATCGACGATATGCTGCAGATGGTCGGTATTTTTGATGAGTACGGTCATATGGATATGAGCGATTTTGTTTCGGTCGGCACGTCCGCTCACCGACGCAATTTGCGTATTTGTCTCATTGACCACTTGCAACACTTCGTTTAACAATCCATGGCGATCATAGCCTGAAATTTCAAGATCTAAATGATATTCTTTCGTGCTATATTTCGTGTTTTTCCATTTCACTTCCAAGAAACGCTCTTTTGCTTCGTCCGTTTGGATATTGGGACAATCGCTTCGATGGACGGAAACCCCGCGCCCTTTCGTGATGTAGCCGACAATCTCATCATTCGGGACCGGATTGCAGCATCGGGAAAGTCTGACCAATACATTGTCGATTCCTTCCACTGCTACGCCAGAGTCGGTTTTCATAATCGCACTTGGCCTATCTTGAACATTGTTCTTGACTTCTTCTATCTTTTCCTCGAGTTTCTGTTCATTTTCCTTTTCTTTGCGCAGCCGATCGGTTAGCCTTGTCACGATCAATGCCGCAGAAATGCCTTGGTAGCCGACAGCAGCATACAAATCATCTTCATTGACGAAGTTGAATTTTTTACATACTCGATTGATGTTTTCTTCAGTCAACACATCTTTGAGCTTAAAATCGAGCTCTTTGATGCCTCTTTCTATCTCCGCTTTCCCTTTTTCGATATTTTCTTCTTTCCGCTGTTTCTTGAAAAATTGTTTGATTTTGTTCTTTGCTTGAGAAGATTGAGTGATTTTCAACCAGTCTTGCGATGGTCCATATGAATGGCGCGATGTGATGATTTCGACGATATCGCCATTTTTCAGCTTGTAATCGAGCGGCTCCATTTTCCCATTCACACGGGCGCCGACGGTTTTGTTTCCGATTTCCGTATGGATCCGATATGCAAAATCAAGCGGAATCGATCCGGACGGCAGCTCGATCACATCTCCTTTTGGCGTGAAGACATAAACCATATCAGAAAATAAATCTATCTTCAAAGATTCTACAAACTCTTCGGCATCATGCGTTTCATTTTGCCAATCCAAAATTTCTCGGAACCATGTAAGTTTGTCGACGAAACTTTTCTCATTCGGTTTGATCTGTTTGCCTTCTTTATATGCCCAATGGGCCGCAATTCCGTATTCAGCAATTTTATGCATTTCCTTTGTCCGAATTTGGACCTCCAATGGATCGCCTTTAGGTCCAATGACAGTTGTATGAAGTGATTGATAGAGATTTGGTTTCGGCATTGCGATATAGTCTTTGAACCTTCCGGGCATCGGTTTCCAATACGTATGGATGATTCCGAGCACTGCATAGCAATCTTTGATGCTGTCTACGATGACACGAACCGCGAGTAAATCGTATATTTCATTAAATTCAATATGTTGCGTTTTCATTTTGCGATAAGTGCTGTAAATATGTTTGGGGCGGCCGGAAATTTCCGCTTTGATTTTCACTTTCGCCAATTCCTTAGCGATTTCAGTCATCACTTCATCGATATTGGATTCCCGTTCATCTCGTTTCTGTTTCATGAGCTGAACAATCCGATAATATTGCTGCGGATTCAAATAACGGAACGCCGTATCTTCAAGCTCCCATTTTATCGTGGACATCCCTAAGCGATGTGCGAGCGGCGCGAAAATCTCAAGCGTTTCATTAGATATCCGACGCTGTTTTTCAGCAGGCAAATGCTTCAACGTCCGCATATTATGCAGGCGGTCCGCCAGCTTGATCAAAATGACCCGAATATCTTTTGCCATCGCCACAAACATTTTGCGATGGTTTTCAGCTTGCAATGCCTCTTTTGATTTATATTTAATTTTCCCTAATTTTGTCACTCCGTCGACTAGCATCGCGACCTCTGAATTGAAGGCGGTTTCTATCTCTTCCAATGTCGTGTCTGTATCCTCTACGACATCATGCAAAAACCCCCCTGCAATCGTCTCATGGTCCATCTCCAAATCAACTAAAATGCCGGCAACTTGAATCGGGTGAATAATATAAGGCTCCCCAGATTTTCGATATTGATCGATATGCGACAACTTCGCAAATTCGTAGGCACGATAAACAAAGTCGACGGCTTCTTGCGGCAAATATGTTTTTGCTTTCTCCATAACGTCATCAATCGTAATATTTTTATCTTTTGACACATCATCACCTTAATTCAAAGAAAAAATAAATTATTCGTATTTCATCAATGTTAACACATCGTAGTCATTTAGTTTACTCATACCATCCAAATAGGCCAGTTCAATCAAAAATGCGCATCCGACAACGATTCCGCCGAGCTCTTCGACGAGTTTGATTGTCGCTTCAATCGTGCCGCCTGTCGCCAGCAAATCATCTGTGATCAACACACGCTGCCCTTTTTTGACGGCGTCTTTATGGATTGCCAAAACATTTTTGCCGTACTCCAATCCATAATCGACTTCAATGACTTCTCTAGGAAGTTTACCAGCTTTTCTTACCGGTATGAATCCTACCTCTAATTTATAGGCGACAGGGCAACCGATAATAAACCCTCTTGCCTCTGGACCGACAATCAAGTCCACTTCCTTTTCTTTAGCAAATTCGATAATTTCATCGACCGCCGATTTGAATGCTATCCCATTTGCCATGAGCGGAGTGATGTCCTTAAATTGAACGCCTTCGTTCGGCCAGTTATCTACAATAGTAATATGTTCTTTATAGTTCATGAAGCATTTCCTCCTTATAAAGGCCATCGATATGTAAATGGCTGCTAAACCATTCCCTTAACTCTTCGTATGTGGAATAATAAAGTGTTTTTTCTATTTTGCCTCGTTTCAATCTTTTTCGATACGTCTTTGCCGTATGCAGTTCTCTTTTTTCGGCACCCCTATTGACATATAGCACATTTTTTTCGATGCTGATAAACTTCAAATCCAAAAAAACTTTCAGCATGAAGACGATTTTCTCCTTCGTCCATCGCTTTCTTTCGATGATGACAGGCAAATCGACGTTTAAATGGATTGGATAATTCTTGAACAAATAAGCATAAAGCCATTTGAAATCTTCCCTTGGCGGAATCGACGTCAAATATGCGCTATCCGTTATATGATAGCTGACATGGATGAATTTTGGGGAAGTCCTTTCTATAATATTTTGCAATGTCTCCAACTCTTCCGGCAAATCATAAACATAAACGATATCAGATTTCTCAAGTCGCGAAATATCTTCATCATATGTAACAAGCATGACATTTTGTTCGTCGGCGAGAGAAAAGAGTGTTTTATTCGTCTTATTCGCCACGACCACATTTCTCTTGAACGCGCCGATATAAGAGTTGATGTTCGTCACGCTTTTTTTTCCGCGAAAATCAAGAAGTTGCCACTGTTTGATGGCGATATCCTCAATCAACGCTTGAGGAGTCCGATTCCCATTCCACTCGTTGATTTGCAGTTTCCCGACAATATCCAGTTCGGAATATGGCGAAATGAATGGATATAAATGTCCGAGTCCAAATCCGATTGCCTCCACACGATGCTCCTTATCAACGAACTGCAGCTTCAAATGGCTTTTATCTTGCCCGATCTGCCTTAACTGGCTTGGCCTTCCTGCAAAATGAAATATCGGCTCTTCATTATCCATCCCAAATGGAGCAAACAAAGCGATTTGACGGATCAAATCTTCCGTGATATCTCCTATTTCAATCGATGCGCTTACTTTGATGAACGGTTTGAAGTCTTCTTCAGTCAATTCTTTTGCAATCGATTCATTCAACTGTTCTTTCATTTCTTCCAAGTTTTCAAAAGGGAACGCCATGCCGGCTGCCTGAGCATGGCCTCCGAATTTAGTGAACAGATGCCGAATTTTCATGCCATTTTTAAACAAGTCGTAAGCCGGGATGCTGCGCGCGGAACCTTTCAGTTCTTCCGTCTCCTCCTTATAAGCAAGCATCATGACTGGTCGATGGAACTTATTGGCGAGTCTTGATGCGGCAATCCCCAACACACCTTCATGCCATTCCCTGTCATATAAAATGATAAAATCATCTTTCTCGTCTACTTGGCGCTCAGCCTCTTTCACCATTTTGCTTACAATTTGCTGTCTTTCTTCATTTAATTCTTGTATTTGCCCAGCAATATCTTCCGCTTCCTCAAAACTATCCGTCAGAAGCAAATCGACTGCTTTCTTCGCATTTTGCAATCTGCCGACAGCATTCAATCTTGGGGCAATCAAAAATCCGACATCCCTTGCCGTCACTTCCCCGTGAAGGGAACACAACTGTTTAAGCGCTTGTAAGCCGATATTTTCCGTATTTGCCAATTGTTTTAGTCCAAAAGATGCGAAAATGCGGTTTTCGCCAATCAACGGCACCAAATCGGCAATCGTTCCAATTGCAACCAAATCCAATAAATTGGTCGGTTTTTCTTCGAGCAAGCAATGCGCGAATTGAAAGGCGACACCTACCCCGGCTAAATGCTTGAAAGAATAGTCCGTTGACAAGGCTGGATGAATGACCGCAACAGCCTCCGGTATTTCTTCTTGAACTTCATGATGATCCGTAATGATCAGATCCAAACCGAGCGTCTTCGCATAATCCGCCTCGATTGCATTAGCAATGCCATTATCGACCGTAATCACTAAGGAAAAACCTTGTTTATGGAAGCGTTCAAGCGCTTTTCTATGTAAACCATATCCTTCAGTGAACCGATCCGGGATATAGAAATCGCAGCTTGCTCCTAGCTCCCGCAAAACGCTGACCATCAAGGCTGTCGATGTAATGCCATCCGCATCGTAATCTCCGTATACGAGTATCTCCTCTTCATTTTCTATCGCTTCAAAAACCCGCTCCTTCGCCTTAGTTATTCCTTGCAAATGAAGCGGCGTTTCAAGATGCTCCAGTTTTGGATGCAAAAAATTTTGCTGTTCTTCTTTTGCAAAAAGCCCTCTTTCATGGAATAACCGTTCCATGACGGAGGCGGAAATCGAATTTCCATTATTTGCTTCAGAAAATTCCCACTTAGCCTTACTCTTTAGCATAAAGTCACTCCTCTATAAATATATTCACGCTCATAGAGCAAGGTCTCTATGTTTATCCTCATTCTTTGTCTTCGTGCTTTTTTTCTTGCAAGTCTGAGGCTGATATCTCCTCCAATTTCGCTTGTAAAGCCTTTATTTTTTGCTGCAGCTGTCTATTTTCCCTTTTCATGTTGACAAATTTTTTGCTTCCGACAACCATCGTGAGCACTCCGCCTAATAGAACGGAAAACAGAATGACAAAAATAAGCGGTGATGATCCGCGCCAAAACCAATAATTCACTTCGACCGCCTCAACATTCATCACTGCAAAAACGGAAATGACAATGATGAAAATGATTGACAATATGACATACGTTTGTCCTTTCACGGATCATCACCTTCCAACAATCATTATACTTGCGGCCCTTCCACTCGCTTTTTCTTTCTGAAATCGATCGGTTTTTCTTTCAATCGTTTGCCGCGCCATACAAGCCATAGCTGAGAAGCTAAGAACAACGACGAATACGTTCCGGCAAAAAGTCCTACGACTAAACCAAATGCAAAACCAAAAATCGATTGGGCACCCAAAATCATGAATGCCAAGACGGCAATAAGCGTTGTCGTCGACGTATTGATGTTTCGCATAAATGTCTGCACGAGGCTGTCATTGATGATAGCAGCCAATTCTTTTTTGGATTTGATACGTTTGTTCTTGGCGCGAATATTTTCTCTGATGCGGTCAAACACGACAATCGTATTATTGATGGAATATCCGATAATTGTCAATATAGCCGCGATTATCGTAATATCAAACTCGATTCTCGTAATGCTGAAAGCAAAAAGCATAATAAACACATCATGCAACAGAGCTATGATTGCAGTCAAAGCAAAGAAAAATTCAAACCGGAATGTGACATAGATGACTATTCCGACTGCTGCGATGGCTAGCGCATAAATGGCATTTTTCACTAGCTCCTGCCCGACGATCGGGGAAACGACGCTAACGTTCGGCTCATGTCCATGCTTTTCGATGAAGAAAGACTTCAAATCGGCAATATCGCTTTCGGATAGGACAGAATCAAAGCGCATGACAGCAACGTCATTATTTTCACCCGATAAAACAATTGATTTTGCTTCAAGGCCAATCGCAGCCAAATCCGCTTCCACCTCGCTCGTCGACACGCTATCGTCGGATAGGACTTCCACTCTTGAACCGCTCGTGAAATCAATGCCCGGATTGAGCTGAAACAAGCCTAACGAGATTGCTCCCAGTATAACGGCAATGATCGTTGTCGTGAAAATTTTCTTCCGGTGCCGAACGACATCGACCGTTCGATTGAAAATAGTCGGCTTTATCTCTTCTGTCGATGCAATATCTTGGATATCGGCTTTTTTGACGCCGAACCAACCTTTTCGTTTCGTCAAAAATCCGCTTTTCACCCAAAGGCCGAGCAATAGCCTCGTTCCGTAAACGGCTGTCAAGAAGCTGACCAAAATGCTCACAATAAGCATCGTCGCGAATCCTTTGATGGAACTTGTGCCAAAAATGAAGAGCACTGCTGCGGCGAGCAACGTCGTAATATTCGCGTCCAAAATAGTGACTAGCGAATTTTTTCCGCCTGCTTTGAACGAGGCCATGACAGATTTTCCGCTTCTTAGTTCCTCTTTTATCCTCTCAAACGTGATGACATTCGCATCGACAGCCATTCCGACCCCAAGAATGAGTGCGGCAATCCCTGGCAATGTCAACACGCCGTTCATCAGTTCAAAAACCAATAATATGATATATATGTAGAAAACAATATTGATGCCGGCAATGAACCCCGGGAAGCGATAAACGATAATCATATACAGGAATATGAGGCTGATGCCGATTATTCCTGCAAAAACCGTTTGATTCAAGGCGTTTTCCCCGAATTGAGCTCCGACTGATGTCGAATAAAGTTCCGTCATATGTACCGGCAAAGAACCTGAATTGATAATATCTGCAAGTCTCTGAGCTTCTTCAACCGAAAAATCGCCGGTGATTTGCACATTCGTTGTGAATAGCGGCTCCGATACGCGCGGTGCGGAAATGAATTTCGGTTCCGCTTTTTGCGCTTCTTCCTCAAACGAATCCCCTTCTTGGAAATCCATCCAAATGACAAGCAAATTATCGGGTGAACCCATATTCATTATATCCGTCGTAACTTCACCAAACTTATCCGCATCTTTCAGCTGCAAAGTGACAATCGGCTGATTCGTTTGCGGATCGAAATCTTGTCTCGCACTGCCTTCTTTGATATCCGATCCATCGAGATGTTCTTCGTCATGAACATCACGAAACGATAAAAGCGCCGAGGTAGACAGTATCTCTCGAGCTTCTGTTTGGTCTTTGACACCGGCTAATTGCACACGAATCCGGTCCTCTCCTTCAATATCGATGACCGTTTCGCTTATCCCTAATCGGTTGACACGGTCATTGAGCGTTTGGACCGTTGCTTCCAGCAATGTGCGGTCGACTTGTTGGTCTTTATCAACCGGCTCGACTTCGTAAAGAATTTCAAATCCGCCTTGCAAATCCAATCCTAAATTGATTTTTTTGCTAATGCCTGTAACCGTTGTGGCGATTGTTCCTAGAAACACAAGGACAATCAATAGAAAGGCAATGATTCTACCTCTTTTTTTCATACAACAATTCCTCTCTTTTTTGCAAAATGATTTCTGATTCATTCATCTTTCGGTTGTGAAAGCGCCTTGATGGAAGCCATTAAATCATCCTCTTCGGACTGAAGCGCACGAAGTGTCATGAAGTTCATATAGACAGAAGCAGGTAGATGAAAAATGTCTTGGACGATTTCATGCAATCTTTTCTTAGGAGTGCCTTTCCAAACTTTCTCCTGCAGACATTTCCAAATTTCTTCTTCCGTCGCCGCTTCATATCCAATCATTTTAAATTCGCTCAGCTTGCACTGGAGCGCAGGAGCAATATGAGATCTCCACTCCTCTGTCGTTTTTTCTTCCACAGACAATCCTCCTCATTCCATCTAGTAGACGAACTCTAAACAATTCGGCATTGCTTGTCATGCTTGACCGACCAATAAGCATATAAATAAATGTAAGGTTATTTCAAGAATTAGAAAGTAGGGCGATACGTTGACAAAACAATCTTTCATCCAAGGGACAATCATGTTGATCATTGCAGGATTGATAACAAGATTATTAGGCTTTGTTAATCGTATTGTAGTCGCACGATTAATGGGCGAAGAAGGTGTCGGTTTATATATGATGGCAATGCCTTCTTTGTTCTTGATCATCACATTGACACAGATTGGCTTGCCGATAGCGATCTCAAAGCGTGTCGCTGAGGCAAACGCCCAAAATGATAAGCATAAAATAAAGCAGATTATCACTTTATCCCTTCTTATTATAGCATGCACAAGCATTTTTTTTACTGTATTGATGGTGTTGCTCGCACCGTTCAATTCAAGTTATTTGCTGACGGACAGCCGGACTTTATACCCTCTCTTGGCAATCAGCCCTGTTGTGCCGATAATTGCGATTTCATCTGTCATTAAAGGCTATTTCCAAGGAATGCAGAACATGAAGCCGCAGAGCATTGCCATTGTCATTGAACAGACTGTCCGTATCGTCGCTGTTTTTTTCCTCGTATCGCTCCTGCTGCCATATGGTGTCGAATTTGCCGCGATGGGAGCGATGATCAGCGTCATTTTCGGTGAATTGGCATCATTGGCCTATCTGATTTTTACGTTTAAAAGAAAAAAGACCGTCCGCGTCCGGCACCAATTTTTCGCTTATCTGAAAGGGAGCGCACCGGTAAGAAAACAGCTATTTTCTATCGCGCTTCCAAATACAGGGAGCCGGATAATCAGTTCTTTTGCAAATTTTTTGGAGCCGATTTTAGTGTCGCAGAGCCTCGCATTCGCGGGCGTTCAGACAAAAGATGCGACAGGGCAGTACGGCGAACTGACAGGCTATGCGATGCCGTTGCTCTATTTGCCGACATTTATCACCAATTCACTGTCCATCGCTCTCGTCCCTTCCATCTCGGAAGCCGAAGCGATGGGCGACAAACGGTTAGTGCATTACCGAATCCATCAAGCAATTCGGATTTCTTTTGCTTCCGGAGCTCTTGCAACAATCGTTTTTATCTTATTTTCTGTACCTATTTTAACATATATGTATGGGACAAGTAACGCAAGTAAATATATTATCCTGATGGCGCCCTTTTTTCTATTGCTTTATATCCAATCTCCCCTTCAATCGGCATTGTTTGCGCTCGATTTGGCAAAATACGCCATGTGGAATAGTTTGATTGGCTCTATCGTCAAATTCGCCGTGCTCATTTTGCTCGCTTCCAACCCTCATTTCGGCATTATGGGAGTGGCGATTGCAATCAGTGCGAGTGTTGTTCTCATTACATTTTTGCACTTGGCTACACTTCGGAAAACAATCATGTTCTCCATCCCTAGAATGGATGTTTTCAAAATGTTAGCTTTGGTTCTCATCACATATTTTTTCGGTTTCTTGCTAAAATCCTTTTTCTTCACTGGCGGCATCGGCGCACTTCTGTTGATTTTGATTGTGTTAAGCATCGTTTATATCATTCTTTTGTTTGCTTTAAGGTTCATAACAGAAGAGGAATTGAAGCAACTTCCGTACATCGGGAAATTTTTCAAAAAATAAGAAAAAGCTAGTCTATTTCTTATTTCTATCGAATAAGCATAGTTTTAAAGGAGTATTAGGTAACGTCAAAAGTTCTATGAAAAGAACTGAAAAATAGAGATCCCGAAAGTTTAATGGCAAAAAACCGACCGCTATCGCTCTTGACAAACACGACAATGGTTTATGTAGGAGGTGTCAAGGG